>Ga0073904_10000483_pt1 | contig 28374 bp, 28 predicted proteins | sample KloWWTrecipitate_FD_66668 | JGI IMG/M metagenome (GOLD analysis project Ga0073904, IMG submission 66668) | Active sludge microbial communities from Klosterneuburg, Austria, studying microevolution and ecology of nitrifiers - Klosterneuburg... | ecosystem: Engineered > WWTP > Aerobic digester >... | reverse complement strand
CGCTACACCGACATGCCGATGCTGGTCATGCTCAAGGAACACACCCAGCCGGACGGAACCAAGATCATGGTGCCCGACCGTTATCTGCGTGCATCGGACTTCAACGGCAAACTCGGCCAGGCCAACAACCCGGAATGGAAGACGGTTGCGTTCGATGACAGCGGCAAGGTGGTGCTGCCCAACGGCGCCATCGGATTCCGCTGGGGCCCGGATGGCCGCGCCGACGAAGGCCAGTGGAACCTGGAGGCCAAGGAAGCCCGCCATGGCCAGGATGTCAAGCTGCGCCTGTCGGTCATGGAAGGCGATGCGAGCGGCATGGAAACGGCCAAGGTCGGATTCCCCTATTTCGGCGGCATAACCACACCCAACTTCTCGCACAACAACAGCGGAGACGCCGCGAACGACGTTCTGGTCCGCACCGTTCCTGTGGCGCGCATCTCGCTGGGCAAGGACGGCGACAAGCGCGAGGCCCTGGTGGCCACGGTGTTCGACCTGCAGGTCGCCAACTATGGTGTCGCGCGCGGCCTGACCGGCGAAATGGCGGCCCGGGACTTCGACGACGACACCCCGTACACGCCCGCATGGCAGGAGCGCATCACCGGAACGCCACGCGAACAGCTGATCACGGTGGCGCGCCAGTTTGCCGAAAACGCCCACAAGACACAGGGCCGGTCGATGGTCATCATCGGCGCGGCGATGAACCACTGGTACCACTGCGACATGAACTACCGCGGCATCATCAACATGCTGATGATGTGCGGCTGCATCGGCAAGAGTGGTGGTGGCTGGGCGCACTATGTGGGGCAGGAGAAGCTTCGCCCACAAACCGGCTGGACCGCACTGGCGTTCGCGCTGGACTGGATCCGCCCGCCGCGCCAGCAAAACAGCACCAGCTTCTTCTATGCCCATACCGACCAGTGGCGCTACGAAAAGCTGACAATGGAAGAAGTGGTCTCGCCACTGGCCGACAAGAAGATCTACGGCGGCAGCATGATCGACTACAACGTGCGCGCCGAACGCATGGGCTGGTTGCCATCGACGCCCCAGCTGCAGACCAACCCGATGCAGGTCGTGCGCGACGCCGCGGCGGCCGGCATGGAGGCCAAGGACTACGCGGTCAAGGCGCTCAAGGACGGTTCGCTCAAGATGAGCTGCACCGACCCGGACCACCCCGACAACTGGCCGCGCAACATGTTCATCTGGCGCTCCAATTTGCTGGGCTCCAGCGGCAAGGGACATGAATACTTCCTCAAGCACCTGCTGGGCACCAGCCACGGTGTGCAGGGCAAGGACCTAGGGAAGGATGAGGCCAAGCCGACCGAGGTCGTATGGCACGACAAGGCACCCGAAGGCAAGCTGGACCTGCTGGTCACGCTCGACTTCCGCATGAGCACCACCTGCCTGTATTCCGACATCGTGTTGCCGACCGCCACCTGGTACGAGAAGAATGACCTCAACACCAGCGACATGCACCCGTTCATCCACCCACTGTCGACTGCGGTCGATCCGGCCTGGCAATCGCGCAGCGACTGGGACATCTACAAGGGTTTTGCGAAGAAATTCAGCAAAATCTGCGTCGGTCACCTGGGTGTGGAGCGCGAGCTGGTGCTGACACCGCTGATGCACGACACCCCCGGTGAACTGGCGCAGCCGTTCGACGTCAAGGACTGGGCCAAAGGCGAGGTCGACCTGATTCCCGGCAAGACCGGACCACAGATGGCGGTGGTCGAACGCGACTATCCGAACGTCTACAAGCGGTTCACGGCACTCGGCCCGTTGATGAACAAGGTCGGCAACGGCGGCAAGGGCATCGCCTGGAACACCCAGACCGAGGTCCGCCAGCTGGCCGAACTCAGCGGCGTCGTCACTGCCGCCGGCGTGACCTGCGGCATGCCCAGGATCGAGACCGACATCGATGCCTGCGAGGTGATCCTGCAACTGGCACCCGAGACCAACGGCCATGTCGCCGTCAAGGCCTGGGAGGCGCTGGGCAAGCAGACCGGGCGCGATCACACGCACCTGGCGATCCATCGCGAAGACGAGAAGATCCGCTTTCGCGACATCCAGGCGCAACCGCGCAAGATCATCTCCAGCCCGACCTGGAGCGGCATCGAGTCCGAGACCGTCTCGTACAACGCCGGCTACACCAACGTGCACGAGATGATTCCATGGCGTACGCTGACCGGGCGCCAGCAGTTCTATCTCGACCATCCCTGGATGCTGGCGTTTGGCGAGGGGTTCTCGAGCTACCGTCCGCCGGTCGACCTCAAGACCACGGCCGGCATCCACAACATCAAGCCAAACGGAAACAAGGAAATCCAGCTCAACTTCATCACGCCGCACCAGAAGTGGGGCATCCACTCGACCTATACCGACAACCTGTTGATGCTCACGCTCAGCCGCGGCGGGCCATGCGTGTGGATGAGCGAGGACGACGCCAAGAGCGCCGGCATCGTGGACAACGACTGGATCGAGCTGTTCAACATCAACGGCGCGATCGCGGCGCGCGCGGTGGTCAGCCAGCGCGTCAAGCCGGGCATGGTAATGATGTACCACGCGCAGGAAAAGATCGTCAACACCCCGGGCTCGGAGATCACCGGCGCGCGCGGCGGCATCCACAACTCGGTGACCCGCATCGTGCTCAAGCCCACCCACATGATCGGCGGCTACGCACAGTTCAGCTATGGCTTCAACTACTACGGAACCATCGGCACCAACCGCGACGAATTCGTCGTGGTGCGCAAGATGAACAAGATCGACTGGCTCGACACACCGGTCGGCGAAGAACTGGTCAAGCCGACACAGGCACAAGGAGAATCTGTATGAAGATAAGAGCCCAAATCGGCATGGTGCTGAACCTGGACAAGTGCATCGGTTGCCACACCTGTTCGGTCACCTGCAAGAACGTCTGGACCAGCCGGCCCGGCATGGAATACGCCTGGTTCAACAACGTCGAGACCAAACCCGGCATCGGTTATCCCAAGGAGTGGGAGAACCAGGAGAAATGGCACGGCGGCTGGGTACGCAAGGCCAACGGCACGATCGAACCGCGCCAGGGAGCCAAGTGGAAGTTGCTGATGCGCATCTTCGCCAACCCCAATCTGCCGGAGATCGACGATTACTACGAGCCGTTCACGTTCGACTATGCCCACCTGCAGGCCGCGCCCGAAATGAAGGCTACGCCGACCGCCCGTCCGCGCAGCCTGATCACCGGCAAGCAGATGGACAAGATCGTCTGGGGACCGAACTGGGAGGAAATCCTGGGCGGCGAATTCTCCAAGCGCAGCAAGGACAAGAACTTCGACGACATCCAGAAGGATATCTACGGTCAGTTCGAGAACACCTTCATGATGTACCTGCCCAGGTTGTGCGAACACTGCCTGAACCCCGCCTGTGTCGCATCCTGCCCGTCGGGTTCGATCTACAAGCGCGAAGAAGACGGCATCGTGCTGATCGACCAGGACAAGTGCCGCGGCTGGCGCATGTGTGTATCGGGCTGCCCGTACAAGAAGATCTACTACAACTGGAAAAGCGGCAAGGCCGAAAAGTGCATCTTCTGTTACCCGCGCATCGAAGCCGGGCAGCCGACCGTGTGCTCGGAGACCTGTGTCGGCCGGATCCGTTATCTCGGCGTGTTGCTGTACGACGCAGACCGGATCCAGGAGGCCGCCAGCGTGGAGCACGACCGTGACCTGTACCAGGCCCAACTCGACATCTTCATGGACCCGTTTGACCCCAAGGTGATCGAACAGGCGCGTATCGATGGCATCCCCGACAAGTGGATGGACGCTGCGCGCAACAGCCCGGTCTACAAGATGGCGGTGCAATGGCGCGTGGCACTGCCGCTGCACCCGGAATACCGTACCTTGCCGATGGTCTGGTACGTACCACCGCTGTCACCGATCTCGGCCGCCGCCAATGCCGGCCATGTCGGCGCCAATGGCGAAATTCCCGATGTCAACCAGCTGCGGATTCCGGTCAAGTACCTGGCCAACCTGCTGACCGCAGGCGACACCGTGCCGGTGGTGCGCGCACTCGAACGCATGCTGGCGATGCGTGCCTACCAGCGCGAAAAGCATGTGGAGCAGCGGCATAACGCGGCTGTGCTCGCGCAGGTCGGCATCACGCAGGCGGAGGTCGAGGAGATGTACCAGGTGATGGCCATCGCCAACTACGAGGACCGCTTCGTCATCCCCACGACCCACCGCGAATACGCCGAGAACACCTTCAATGTGCGCGGCGGCTGTGGCTTCAGCTTCGGCAACGGCTGCTCTGAAGGCACCAGCGAAACCAGCCTGTTTGGCAGCGAGAAGAAGCGCACGATCCCGATCCGGGCGGAGGTATGAACATGTTCGGCAAGAAATCTTCCCCCGCTTCGGCGTCGCTGACGCTGCGTGCGCTGGCCACGCTGCTGTCGTATCCCGACGCCGAACTGCGCAGCTTCATTCCCGGCATCGGGGAAGTGCTGCACCGGGAGCAGGCGCTGTCAGCATCGCGGCTGGCCGAACTCGACGCCCTGTTGTACACCCTGGCGCGACGCGACGTGCTGGCCAACGAGGCCGAATTCGTATCGTTGTTCGACCGGGGCCGTGCGACTTCGCTGCATCTGTTCGAACACGTGCACGGAGACTCGCGCGACCGGGGTCCGGCCATGATCGATCTGGCGCAGACCTACGAGAAAGCCGGCCTTTACCTGGCCGAAGGCGAACTGCCGGACTACCTGCCGGCCGTGCTGGAATTCGTCTCGACCCAGCCGCCAGCCGAGGCGCATGCCTTCCTGTCCGAGATGGCACATATCTTCAACGCCATCTTCAACGCTTTGCACAAGCATCGCAGTCCGTACGCCAGCATTCTGGGCGCCCTGCTCGACCTGGCTGGTGAAAAGGCAGCGGCGGTCAAGCTGCCGGTGGAAGAAGACCTCGATGAGATCTGGGCTGAACCACCGGTGTTCGACGGCTGTTCGACCAAGGGCCAGGCCAGCCCTGGCCAGCCGCAACCGATCCATATTGTTCGCACCAACCAACCGCACCAAGGAGCGTCGTCATGAGTGCATTGCATGGTTTTCTTTTCCAGGTCTACCCCTATGTCTGTTTCACGGTGTTCCTGCTCGGAAGCCTGATCCGCTTTGACCAGAACCAGTACACGTGGAAGAGCGACTCGTCGCAGCTGCTTCGCGCCGGCCTCCTGCGCTGGGGCAGCAACCTTTTCCACTTCGGCATCCTGTTCCTGTTTTTCGGCCATATGGTCGGGCTTTTCACGCCGCACGCCGTCTATGGCGTGTTCATGACTGCGGCCACCAAGCAGATGATGGCTGTTGTAGCAGGCGGTATAGCGGGACTGGTGTGTTTTGTCGGTCTTTCAATGTTGCTGTACCGGCGCATATTCGACCCTCGCATCCGGTTGACCAGCCACCGCACCGACATTGCCGTTCTGGTGATCCTCTGGGTGCAACTCGTTGTCGGGATGATCACGTTGCCGTTCTCGTACCAGCATGCCGACGGAAGCACGATGCTGATACTGGCCGATTGGGCGCAACGCATCGTGACGCTCAGGCCGGTCGATGCCACCGCGCTGAGCGCCTTGCCATGGCCCTATCTGTTTCATATCGTGTTCGGCATGACGATCTTCCTGCTGTTTCCGTTCAGCCGGCTGGTGCATGTATGGAGCGGCTTCGCCACCGTCGCTTTCCTGTTTCGACCGCACCAGGTCGTCCGTAGCCGGCGCATCAATCTGCCGGCCGACCACAACCAGCCGCGCCAGCCCGGCGCGCGCGTCTGATCAGGAGTAACGCATCATGCAAACCGACACAACCGGTTCCCACGACGCCGACGTCGCGACCGCCACCGATCCGGTGGCTTCGGTCAATGGCGTCGCCCTGCACCTGGGCGGCGAGACGCCAGACGTGGAAACACTGCGCCAGCGCGCCTGCAGCGAGTTGCTGCGCCAGGCCGCCATCGCCGCCAAGTTGCTGGATGAGCAGGACCTTCCGACTGCCGACGGCGTTGTCAGCGAGGCCGCCAGCGCCGCCATCGACCAGTTGATCGCACAGGAGGTCGTGGTGCCCGAGCCCTCGGAAGAAGCCTGCCTGCGCCATTTCCAGGCGCACGCGGCGCGTTACCAGGATGGCGAACGCATCCACATGCGGCACATCCTTTTTGCATTGACCCAGGGCATGGACATCGTGGCGCTGCGCAACCGGGCAGAGACCTGCCTGCTCGACGTGCGTTGCCACGACGGCACGGCCAGCGAAGGCTTTGCGCGTTCGGCGCGCGAATTCTCCAACTGCCCCAGTGGCGCCGATGGCGGCGACCTGGGCTGGCTCAAGCGCGATGAGCTTGCACCTGAACTGGCGCGTGAATTGTTCGGCCAGAACCAGGTCGGTGTCCTGCCGCGCATGCTGCATAGCCGCTTTGGCCTGCATGTGGTCGAAGTGCTGGCCCGTGAAGCGGGCCAGGAAAGGCCGTTTGAAGCGGTGCGCGGCGCGGTCGCGATGGCCCTGCGGCAGCAAAGCTTCACAACAGGCTTGCGCCAGTATCTGCAATTGCTGGCGGGCCAGGCCAGCATCGTCGGTATCGACCTCGACGCCGCCGACACGCCGCTGGTGCAATAGGCGCGCCTGTGCGCGCCCTTTCTCTTGCGCATGGTTGCTGACGATGGTCAAATCGTCAGCGCAGGCATGACCTCACAATGGCCAACCCGCTGCTGAATCTGGAGCCGCCCATGAGTCCCTCCGACAAACCTGCAAAAGCCGGTGGCAACGATGCACCGATTGCCAATTTCTCTCAATGCCACGTGGGCATCATCAGCCACCTCGACGCACTGGGCGAACTGCCGGCGCTGATGGCGCCGGTCCAGCGCGCCCGCAAGCTTGCCGGGGACATGCTGCAATTCTTTGACTCCGTCATCCTCGAGCATCACGCTGAGGAGGAGCGCGAGTTGTTTCCAGCCGTATTGCAAAGTGCGGCCAGCGGCAAGGAGCGAGACCACGTCAGCGCCATGGTCGAGCGGCTGACGACAGAGCATCGCCAGATCGAGGGCTGGTGGGCACGGATCAAACCCCAGCTCAAGCAGATTTCCAGGGGGCATGACGCCGAACTCGATTCGGTCGCAGTGCAGCAGATGGTCAACGAATACCACGCGCACGCAAGCTTCGAGGAAACCCGGTTCCTGCCCTTGTCGCAGGAGATCCTGGGACGCAACCAGAACCACATGGCTGCGCTGGGCATGTCGCTGCACATGCGCCACGTCAAGCCCACTGTCGGTTATATCTGAGGCCTTGGCCGGGCAGCCGGCCATAGTTTCGAACACCCGGCTTTTGCACCTGGCCGGCACCGCCAGTACACGCGGGCATGGATCCTGCTCACTGCGCCTGTGCTTCTTCGGGATTGCACCAGATTGGGGTTATGCGCGCTTTGCATGAGTTGGCAGCGTAAACCCCAATGCACTCCGAGGCTGGCAAATGTAAATTACAGGTTGGCTCCGTGGTGCCGCAGGTATATGCGCGCACCATATGCCAGCAACCACATAAACGGAGTTAGGAGTTGGAACATATGAAAAGCACAGGATTCAAATTTGCAGTCGCAGCCATCACCGCGGCAAGCGCCATGATCACCATGCCAGCACATGCCGGCAAGACCGTTGACGCGATCAAGGCACGCGGCCAGATCGTTTGCGGTGTCAATACCGGCCTGGCCGGATTTGCTGCTGCAGACTCGACCGGCAAATGGTCCGGACTCGACATCGATGTATGCAAGGCACTGGCAGCCGCCACGCTGGGTGACGCAGAAAAGGTCAAATACGTCCCTCTGACCGCACAGCAGCGTTTCACCGCACTGCAGTCCGGCGAGATTGACGTGCTGGCGCGCAACACCACCTTCACGCTGTCGCGCGATGCGTCTCTGGGCCTGGAAATTACAGTCGTGAACTACTTCGATGGCCAGGGATTCATGGTGCCCACGCGCACCAAGTTGAAAAGCGCCAAGCAACTCAAGGGCCAGACCGTCTGCGTGCAGTCCGGCACCACGACCGAGAAGAACCTGACCGACTATTCCAAGGCCAACAACCTGAATCTCAAGCCGGTCGTGTTCGAGAAGGTCGAAGCCGCCACCAGCGCCTACTTCTCCGGCCGTTGCATTGCCTACACGACCGACGCATCGGGCCTGTCTTCGGTGCGCAGCAAGGAAGCCAAGGATCCGACGGAACACGTGATCCTGCCGGAGCTGATTTCCAAGGAGCCACTGGGCCCCATGGTGCGCCGTGGCGACGACGAGTGGTTCTCCATCGTCAAATGGGTGCAATATGGCCTGATGGAAGCCGAAGAATATGGAATCACCCAGGCCAACGTCGACAAGATGAAGTCCAGCGATGACCCTGTCGTGCAGCGCCTGCTCGGCGGTGGTAACGAAGACACCGGCAAGCTGCTGGGCCTGGACAAGGAATGGCTGGCACGCGCCGTCAAGGCCGTCGGCAACTACGGCGAGAGCTACGATCGCAATCTGGGCCCCAAGACTGCACTGAACCTGCCACGCGGCTTGAACAACCTGTGGAACAAAGGGGGCCTGATGTACCCGTACCCGGCACGCTGATCGTCAAGTCCGGTTCCTGAAAATGCCACTGCCGGAGCGTTCTGCGTTTCCCGGCGGTGGCATTTTTGTTGTCGCGGCGCCTGGCGCTGTTTGAAAAGCACTGCGCATGACTGAAAAATCTCCAAACAAGAAGAAAAAAAGCTGGTCCTGGCGAAGCCAGGCGTTCAGAGGTGTGGTCTACCAGATGCTGGCCATCGGCGCAGTGGCGCTCGGCGTCTGGTTCCTGGCCCACAACACGCTGATCAACATGCAGGCGCGTGGCATCCAGAGCGGGTTTGACTTCCTCTGGGATTCGGCCGGTTTTGACATCGGCGAGAGTCTGTTTCCATTCGACTCGGCCTCTCCATACTGGAAAGCCTATGCGGTCGGCATCGTCAACACTTTGCGGGTTGCCATCATCGGCATCATCCTCACTACCATTCTGGGAACCCTGATCGGCGTGGGTCGCTTTTCGCGCAATGCCCTGGTGCGGGGCATCTGCTACGCCTATGTCGAGACCTTCCGCAACGTACCCATTCTGCTGCAGTTGCTGATGTGGTACCTGTTGCTGACCGAGTCCTTGCCCTATGTCCAGGACGCCTGGCAGATCGGCCCGATGTACCTGGCCAAGGGTGGCCTGGTTTTCCCCAAGCCGATCTGGGAGTCCGGCCATCTGTGGGGTGCGCTGGGCCTGGTGGCCGGTGCGTTTTTCGCCATGGGTTATCGCAAGTGGGCGGTTCGCAAGTTCGAAGAAACCGGCCAGCCGCGCAGCATGTTCTGGCTGCCGCTCGCCATCTTTCTTGTTACCGGCGTGTTGGCCTGGTGGCTGGCTGGCGCACCGCTGGAATTCAATTTCCCGATCAAGGGCGATTTCTCGATTGAACATGGTGGCGCCCTGACTCCGGAATTTCTGGCGGTGCTGCTCGGACTGACCATGTACACCGCAGCATTCGTCGCCGAGGTCGTGCGCTCGGGCATCCAGTCCGTCGCACAGGGCCAGGGCGAAGCGGCTGCGGCGCTGGGACTGCACCCGCGCCAGGTGATGCGCCTGGTGACTTTGCCGCAGGCACTGCGCGTGATCATTCCGCCAGTCACCAACCAGTTCCTGAATCTGACCAAGAACTCCTCGCTGGCAGTGGCGATCGGTTATCCGGACGTGGTGTCGATTGCCAATACTTCGCTGAACCAGACCGGTCGCGCGGTCGAGGCGATCGCCATCGTCATGCTGGTCTACCTGACAACCTCCTTGTCCACTTCCTTGCTGATGAACTGGTACAACGCCCGTTCAGCCATCAAGGAACGCTGATCGGCGCCAAACCATGACCGCACAAACATTCCAGCCCATCGCCGCGCGCAAGGCACCCAACCCGACTGAGGGACCGATTGCATGGATTCGTATCAACCTGTTCGGCGACCTGACCACCGGACTGATGTCCATCGTTGTTTTGGCCGCCCTGCTGTGGATTCTTCCGCAATTTTTCAGCTGGGCTGTCTTGCGTGCCGTCTGGTTGCCCAACTATGACGCCTGCCGGGTCGACGGTGTCGGCGCCTGCTGGGGCGTCGTGGCCGAGAAGTACCGCATCATCGTTTTCGGGCGGTATCCTTACGACGACCAGTGGCGCCCACTGCTTGCCACCAGTGTCATGCTGGCCATGCTGATCGGCAGCTGTACCCGCGCGTTCTGGAAAGCCTGGCTGCTGCCAGCCTGGATTGCTGTGCTGGCGTTCTTCTTTGCGGTGATGTACGGTGGCTTTGCCGGCCTGGAAAAGGTCGAGACCGACCGATGGGGTGGCCTGCCGCTGACCATCATGTTGTCGACGCTGTCGATGATGATGGCTTTTCCGATCGCCATGGTCGTGGCCCTGGGGCGCCGTTCAGCGCTGCCGGCGATCCGCACCGTCTGTACCGTCTACGTCGAGCTGATCCGCGGTGTGCCGCTGATCTCGGTGCTGTTCATGGCCTCGTTCATGTTTCCGCTGTTCATGCCGGCAGGCGTGTCGATCGACGTGCTGGTGCGGGTGATCGTCGGGATCACGCTGTTCGCCGCCGCCTATATGGCCGAGGTGATACGCGGCGGCCTGCAGGCGATCCCCAAGGGACAGATCGAGGCTGCCGCCACGCTGGGCCTGTCCTACTGGCAGACCCAGTACAAGATCGTGCTGCCGCAGGCCTTGGCGATGGTGGTACCCAGCATCATGAACAATTTCATCAGCCTGTTCAAGGATACGTCGCTGGTGACCATCGTCAGTCTGTACGAGTTGACCGGCGCGCTGGGTATCGCACTCAATTCCGATGCCAACTGGCGTCCGTTCAAGATCGAGGGCTACCTGTTCATTGCAATGATCTATTTCGCCTTCTGCTTTTCCATGTCCCGCTACAGCATCTGGGTCGAGAAGCAGGTCAACAAGGGCAAGGCGCGCTGATCACCGGCCACGACCCCCGCTTTCAAGCAATTTCAACTGGACCAAACATGGCAGAACCGATCATCGTCTTCGACAAGCTCAACAAGTGGTATGGCAATAATTTTCACGTCCTGCGCGATATCGATCTGAGTGTGGCGCAAGGCGAGCGCATCGTCATCTGCGGGCCGTCAGGGTCCGGCAAGTCGACGCTGATCCGCTGCATCAACCGGCTCGAAGAACACCAGGAAGGCCGGTTGGTCGTCGACGGTGTCGAATTGACGGACGACGTCAAGGCCGTCGACGGCGTGCGCAAGAAGGTCGGCATGGTGTTCCAGCAGTTCAATCTGTTTCCCCACCTGACCGTGCTCGAGAACCTGACACTGTCACCGATGTGGGTCGGCAAGATTCCCAAGAAGGAAGCCGAGGCCAAGGCCATGGCCCAGCTCGAACGGGTGCGGATTGCCGAGCAGGCAGGCAAATACCCGTTGCAACTCTCCGGCGGTCAGCAGCAGCGGGTTGCCATTGCGCGTGCCTTGTGCCTGACCCCCAAGATCATGTTGTTCGATGAGCCCACCTCCGCGCTCGACCCGGAAATGATCAAGGAAGTGCTGGACGTGATGGTGGAGATGGCCGACCAGGGCATCACCATGTTGTGCGTGACGCATGAAATGGGGTTCGCCAAGGCGGTCGCCGACAGGGTCATCTTCATGGACCAGGGCCAGATCGTCGAGCAGAACAATCCGCACGACTTCTTCAACAACCCGCAGAACGAACGCAGCAAGGATTTCCTGTCCAAGATCCTGGGGCATTGAGCCCTGCCGTGCCGGCAAACAGGCGGGTGGCAGCGCTGGCTGGCCGTCAGGTCCGGCAGATTGACGCTTGTGCGGCAAGGAGGCTGTATGGTCGACATTGTCCAGAATCCCCTGTTCGCGGGCGCCCGCCGACTGCTGCTGGCCGGATTGCTGGCGCTCGTGGTGCCGGCATCGGCGTTCGAACTGCAGGGTCACCGCGGTGCCCGGGGCTTGCTGCCAGAGAACACGCTGGCCGGGTTCGAACACGCGCTGGCGATCGGCGTAACGACGCTCGAACTCGACATCGCGATCACCTCCGACGGCGTGCCCGTGATCTCGCATGATTCGGCGCTCAACCCGGCGCTGACACGCGACGCCAGCGGCCGCTGGCTCACCGGCAAAGGCCCGCTGATCCGGTCGTTGACACTGGCCCAATTGCAGAGTTACGACGTTGGCCGGCTCGATCCGTCCAGCGACTATGCCCGCCCTCTTGCCACGCAGCAGGCACGTGACGGCGAGCGGGTTCCCACGCTGGCCGCCTTGTTCGAGCGCGTCAAGGCATTGGGCGCGAACACGGTGCAGTTCGCGATCGAGACCAAGATCCATCCAGACCGCCCGGACGAAACCGTCGACGTGCCGGAGTTCGTCGATCGCCTGTTGGCCGTCGTCCGGCAGGCCGGCATGACGGAGCGGGTGCGCATCATCAGCTTTGACTGGCGCACCCTGCAACGGGTGCAGCAAGTCGAGCCGTCGATCAGCACCGTCTACATCACGGTCGAGCATCCGCGACAGAACAATGTCCTCCATCCGGTGATGACCGCCGGCTTCTCCTGGCGCGCCCACCGGTCTACCGCCCACTTGATCAAGGCTGCTGGTGGCGCTGTGTGGTCGCCGAACGTCCAGAACCTCGATGCCGGCAAAGTGAAAGCAGCGCAGCAACTCGGGCTCAAGGTCATCCCCTGGACCGTCAACGAGGCGGCCGAAATGGACCGGCTGATTGGCTGGGGCGTGGACGGCATCATCAGCGACTACCCGGATCGCCTGCGTGCGGCCATGCAACGCGCAGGCCTGCCACTGCCGGCGCCCCCCGCAGCCAGGAAGTAGCCACAAGGACACCATTTGAATAACGCCCGAATCGCAGGGCTTGAAACGCGGCCAGATCGGTTCCATATAGCGATCTGGTACCCTAGTCCCGTCAATCTGCAATCATCAAGGAGCCTTTCATGGAAAACAACGACGCCACCATCAGCGAGCAACAGCAGCTGGTGTCCGACATGAAATCAGTCATCGCCGACGCAGAAGACATGCTCCACGCGACGGCCGATCAAGCGGGCGAAAAAGTAGCCAGTCTGCGCGCACGCATTCAAGACCGACTGCAAGGCGCGCGCGCGCGCCTGCGCGAAGCCGAGACCGTTCTGGTGGACAAGACCCGGGCTGCGGCGCGCGCCACCGACGTGTATGTCCATGAGTCTCCCTGGACAGCGATCGGCGTTGCTGCCGGTGTCGGTCTGCTGGTCGGCCTGATCCTGGGCCGCCGCTGAACCGCCACGCCGGTCTGATCGACCAACGTCTGCGACAGCATGGCCACATCAGGAGGACGCGCAAGCCTCACGGAAAGCGTCCGAACCATGGCCAGCACATTGCTGGCCATTGCGCAAACCCGTCTCGAACTGCTGGGCAACGAGTTCGAGATCGAAAAACTGCGCGTGCTGCGCATGTTGCTGCTGGCGCAGGCTTTGATGTTTGCGATGCTGATCGTTGCATTGCTGGCGACCAGCTTGCTGACACTCTGGTTGTGGGAGTTCAGACTCGGCATTCTGGCCTTGTGTATCGCATTGTTCGGCGCCGCTGCCTGGTGGGCCTACCGCTCGCTGATGGCAATGGTCCAGCGTCCCGAGTCCACATTCGCAAGCTCGCTGACGGAATTACAGGAAGACCTGCGCCGCCTCAAGGCAGCATCTGGCCATGCAACAACGCCTGATTGAACTGCAGCAGCAACGCGGTCGGCTGCTCGAACGCATTGCCAACCAGCGCGCCTCGCTGGTCACGCAGACACAACCCATTGCCCGTTTGCTGAACTTTGGCGACCGGGTGGGTGAGGTCGCCGCACAATGCAAACGCACGGCGCTCGAGCATCCGCTGGCCGTGGCGGTGGCTGTTGGCGCGGTAATCGTGCTGCGTCCGCGCACGGTCTTTCGCTGGGTCCAGCGCGGCTTTTTTGCCTGGCGCAGCTGGGGCGCGGTCACTTCAGCCATTTCCCACTACATCGCCCCTCCCGGTAGACATTGAAGGGTGGCCTGGCCTGGGCCACGGTCAAGGCTTGTCGGTTGCGCGGTACCGGCTCACATCGAACTCCCTGACGGCCGCCGCCTGGTTACCCCAGGATGACCGGACATGGGTCAGCACAGCGGCCACCGATTTGTCATCGAGCACCAGCTTGTAAGGTGGCATGCCGAACGGCCGCGGATTGCCCTGTGTTGACGGCGCAAATCCCCCGTGCAGCACCACCTGCACCAGGTTGGCCGTGTTTTGCATCAGCACCGCCCGATTGCCTGCGAGCGCGGAATACGCACCGGGCACACCCTCGCCATTCTTGCCGTGGCACTGCGCACAACGGGCCTCGTAGATTTCTGCACCTTGCGTCGATGTCGCGGCTCCGGTGGAACTGGCGCTGGCAGGCGCCTCCTGCGGCAAGCTCTTGAGATATATCGCCATCGCAGCCAGATCGCCCTGTGTAAGGTGTTGGGTGCCGTGAAAGACGACCTCGGCCATCGGTCCGATCACCGTGGCGTTGTTGGCCTGTCCGCTGCCGAGCAGGCGCACGATGTCGCCGATCTCCCAGCTGGCCAGGCCGGCCTCTGTCGGCTGCAACAGGGAGGGTGCATACCAGTTGTTCATCGGCATCGTCCCGCCAGCCAACGCGAGACGATCATCGACGGCGCCCAGGAGATTGCGCGATGCATGGCAGGCGTTGCAGTGGCCCAGACCTCGAACCAGATAGGCACCCCGGTTCCACTGTTCGTCGTGTGTCACATCCTTCTGGAACACAGCCGGCGTGAAATACAGCGAACGCCAGGCTGCCAGTGCCAGTTGCGAATCGTAGGGCCAGCGCATCGCATGGTCACGGTTGGGCTGGCGCACCGCCGGCAGGCTGCGCAGATAGGCAAACAAGGCGTCGGCATCGTCCTGGTTGACCTGGGTGAAGCTGGTGTACGGGAAAGCCGGGTACAGCAGCCGCCCGCCCGGCGCCCGGCCTTCGTGCAGGGCGCGCCAGAAGTCCACCGAGGTCCAGTTGCCGATGCCGTGGGTCCGATCAGGTGTCAGGTTGCTGGAATACACAATGCCAAAGGGCGTCTCTATCGCGCGTCCGCCGGCGTAGGGCTCACCACCCTGGCGCGTGTGGCAGTTCATGCAGTTGCCGGCCCTGGCCAGATAAGCCCCCTTGGCTACCCGCACTGCCAGTGGCTCCGTATGCGCGACGCCAGGCGCCTGCGCCCTGTGCGTTCCTGCCAGCCACCACCATCCCAGCACCAGCACGGCGGCCGCGACGATGCCGGCCAGGCTCAGCAATCCGATGCGACGCGTCATGCACGCGCCCCTGCATGCAAAGTGCGGATGTGCTGGCGCATGCGAAGCTGCTGGGGCCGCATCATCGTCCCCTCGCCAGTTCCGGTGCGCTCGCGCAAACCGGTCGCGGAGCGGCAGCCACACCGGCAGGCAAACCGGCTACGGCATGGGTATCGGGCGGCAGCGGCTGCGCCGACAACCACTGACTGATCAGTGCGACTTCACCACTGCTCAGCGCCTTGGCGATGGTCGCCATGCAATCGGGCCCATGGGTACGTCGCTGACCGGTTTTCCAGGCGCCGAGCTGGGCATTGATGTAATCGCGCGGAAGGCCCAGCAAACCCGGAACATGCGGCGCGAAACCGGTCAGAGCCGGGCCGTGGCATGTGCTGCAGGCGGTGATGTCGCGCACCGGATCGCCATGCGTGACCAGCCTGCGCGCCTGTGCCTGCTGATCGGGTGTCAACGCCAACGGCGGCGGCGCCGGATACGGCAGATCGAGCGCGGAGAAGTACTGCGCAATTTCCTGCAGATAGGCGTCGTCCAGAAACTCGACCATGCTGGTCATCAATGCGTAATTGCGCCGGCCATCGCGGAAATTGCGCAACTGGTTGAGCAGGTAACCGGCTGGCTTGCCGGCGATGCGGGGAAAGTACACATTGCCCTCGGCCCGGCCATTCTCTCCGTGGCAGCCGGTGCAGGCCAGCAGGCGCTGCGCCAGCGTATCCTCGAAGCCGGCCGCATGGGATGGCAGCGCCAGGCACAACCAGGCGAGCAGCAGGCAACAGGACCGCCGCAGCAGCGCCGCAGAGATGGATATCGCCTCCGGAATCGAAACACGGTGCCGGCCGTCCGGCCAGTCACGCAGATCGATCGGCAAGCTATTTCTTGCGGGCACGTCCCTCACCTGCGGAACCCGACCCGCCTTGTGACAAACCCTCGGACATGCCGATCAGCACACCGCTGACGAGTGCCGAATAACTGTCGAGCATGGCTTGCGCGGCCTTCACGCTGCTGGCGCGACTGCTGCGCATCGCATCGCGCGACTGTGCCATCAGTTGCTCGATGGCGACCTGCGCCTGGCTGCCGGTCTGGGTGCCACTGAGCTTCATCGCAGACAGCACCTGATCCCACGGTCCCTGCATCGGACCACTGGCGTCCTTGACGGCTTTGCTGACGGTGGCGAACAAAACATCCTCCATTTTTTCGACGTTGGACAACGCGCTCTGCATCTGCTTGCTCTGCATGTCAACGCCCTGGCTGGCGAACTGCTCCAGCGCCTTGCGATTGGCCTGCACCGCCTGCAACAACGCGGCATCCATACCTGCAAAGGCCTTGGACAACATGGCCTCGATATCGACCTTGCCGGCCGGGTTCATGGCGGCGCCCGCCGAACTGGCCTCGGTCACCGACTTGAGCACCTTGCGGATGTTTTCCATCGACAGTTCGCGGCCCTGCAGCGCCTTGAGCGTTGCGTCGCCAACGGCCTTGCGCAAGGCCTCGCCCTGTTTGGCGGTAGCCTGTGAAAACATGCTGATGATGGCGTCCTGGTCAATTCCTGACTTGATCATGGTGCTCTCCTGTACGGATAGTGAATGTGCGTAACGACATGGGACGCCACCATTATGGTCCCTTGAACCAGCCTGCAGCTCAAATGGCCGCAGCCCGATGCAGGCGTGCTTCGCGGATCGGCAGATGCACCAATGCGGCACCGATGGCCAGCACGATGTCGGCATACCAGACCCAGTCGTAGGCGCCGGTCCATTCGAACACCTTGCCACCGAGCCATGCGCCAAAAAAGGCGCCGATCTGATGCGCCAGCATCACGATGCCAAACAATGTGGCCATATGCGAGAGCCCGAAGAACTTCACCACCAGGCCGGCAGTCGGCGGCACGGTGGACAGGAAGGTCAGCCCCATGAAGGCAGCAAACACCAGTACGACCGGCCCGGTCTTGGGTGCCAGCACGAACAGCAACACGGCCAGCGCCCTGCTGGCATACAGCAGCGACAGCAGCGACTTCATGCGCCAGCGTCCCATCGCCAGGCCGATGCCGATGCTGCCAATGACGTTGAACAGACCGAGCAGGCTGAGCGACCACGCACCAAACTCCACTGGAAGGCCGCACGCAGCAATAACACCCGGCAGATGGGTGGCCAGAAAAGCCACGTGAAATCCACAGACGAAAAACCCCGCACCGAGCAGGCGATAACCCGGCTCACGCAGCGCAGCACGAATGGCGGCGCCGGTCCCCTGCACCGACTGGCCTGCCGGCGCCGTCTGCGCGCCATGGCCTTGCAGCACGAAGGCCGCTGCCAGGGCCACCAATACCAGCAAGGCCAGTACCTGCATCGCATTGGCCCAGCCCAGGGCTACCAGCAGGATGCCGCCCAGCGGCGCCAGCAGAAACTGGCCCATCGAGCCGCCGGCGTTGACGATACCGGTGGCCAGGCCCCGCTTCTCGCCGGGAACCAGCCGGTTGGTCGCGGCCATCAGCACGGCCGGGCCGGCCATGCCGGCACCTCCAGCGGCCAACACGCCAATCGACAGCACCAGGCCGGCGGTGCTGGTCATCCAGGGCGTGATGAACGTGCCCAGCGCCACCATAGCCACGCCGATGAACAACACGCGGCCGGTGCCGATCCGGTCCGCGAACATGCCGGCAAACGGCTGGGTCAGGCCCCAGAACAACTGACCGAACGCAAATGCCAGGCTGATGCTGGACAGGCCCAGTCCGGTGGAAGTATTGAGCGGGCCCAGAAACAGGCCCATGGTCTGGCGCGTACCCATGGTCAGACCGAAGGTGCCGGCGGCTGCCAGCAGCACCAGCCATACCGCGAAGCGGCGCGACGGTCCGGCAACTGCGGGCTCAGCCACGGGCGGCATCCGGTTCGATGGGCGCCGCAGCTGCATCGAGCCGCTGCATCGCCTGCTCCAGCAAGTCGTGCAACACATGCACCTGCGCTGCGCCCAGCAGCGCGTTGACCGAAGTCTGCGCGACTTTCCAGTAGCGCTGCGCCTGCTTGCGTTTCTCGATGCCGGCCGGTGTGGCAATGACCTCGCGGCTGCGCGCATCGCTGCCAGGGTCCACCGCGACCCAACCGGCAGCCACCAGCGGCTGCAGATTGCGGGTCAGCGTGGAGGGCTGCAGATCCATCGCCCGGGCCAGCACGCCAGGCCGCACCGGGGCCAGGCGGACCACATGAGAGAGCAGCGAATACTGGGTGGTCTTGAGCCCGACGCGCGCCAGCTCGGCGTCGTACAGCTGATCGAGCCGGCGCATCAGGCGGTGCAGTCGCAGATTGGTGCACCCCTGCGGCGACGCGGCTGGCGATTCGGGCGGCTGTCCGACCAGCGATGGATGGAAGGATATCATTCTTTCAATTGTAGCTACAATATTTTTATCTACAACCAATTGATTTCGACATGACCGACATTGCTGCTGACAATCTTCTCGACAAATGGATGGCTGACGAGCAACGGATCCGCGCCGTGCTGGACGCCGGCGTGGGCTGCGGCGTTGCAACGCCTGACATGGTGGCCGGCAAGAGCGGGATTGAACTGATGCAGGCCATGCTGCGCGGCGAACTGCCGTATCCGCCGATCTCCCGCACGCTGGACTTCGCCATCATGGAGGTTGGCCCGGGCACGGCGGTGTTCCAGGGAACACCGCAACTGAACCACTACAACCCTTTGGGCAGCGTCCATGGCGGCTGGTTCGCCACGCTGCTCGACTCCGCGCTGGGTTGCGCGGTGCAGACGATGTTGCCGCCCGGGCGCGCCTACACCACGGCAGAACTGGGCGTGAACCTGGTCAAGGCCATCACCACGCGGGTGCCGCGGGTGCGCGCCCAGGGCCGGGTATTGCACTGTGGACGGCAGCTCGCAACCGCCGAGGCACGCCTGGTCGGACCCGACGGCACCTTGTATGCCCATGCCACGACAACCTGCCTGGTCTTTGAAACACAGCGCGACGCACGGAAATGAATTCGGGCGCATGATGGCATGACGTCCACTACCGGGAGTCGCCGTGCACAAGCTGCTGCTGAAAATCGTCCTGCTGCTGTCGCTGTCGCTGATGGCCGGCGTATCGGCATTGGCAGCTCCCGTATCGGAACAGGACACCCGCGATGCACAACGGGTGGTCAAGGCCCAATTGGACGCGTTCGCCGCCGATGACGCCGAGCAGGCATTTTCCTATGCCACTGACGCGATCCGCGCGCAGTTCGGTACGGCGGCGCAGTTCATCCGCATGGTGCGGGGCGCGTATCCGGTGGTCTACCGCCCCAGCGCCGTGGTTTTCCTCAAGCCCGACGCGGCCGACGACGCGCTGGTGCAATCGGTCCACCTGACCGACTCGTCTGGCACCACCTGGCTGGCGGTCTATCGCTTGCAACGCCAGAGCGACAACAGCTGGCGCATTGCGGGCTGCGTGCTGGTACCGTACGCCGGAAAGACCGCCTGATCCTCGGGAGCCGGTCGACGTGCCACAATTTGGTGCGGCCAGCCTGCGGCCGGAACTTCCCAAACTTCCTCTACAAAATGCGATTGCTCCATACCATGCTGCGCGTTGGAGACCTCCAGCGCTCGATCGACTTCTACACCAAGGTGATGGGCATGCAATTGCTGCGCACCTCGGAGAACACCGAATACAAATACACGCTGGCCTTCGTCGGTTACGGCTCGAACCCGGACCACGCCGAGCTGGAACTGACCTACAACCACGGCGTCGACAAGTATGAAATGGGCACTGCCTACGGTCATATAGCGCTGCAGGTCGCTGACGCCTACGCCGCCTGCAAAAAAATCAAGGCGGCCGGTGGCAATGTCACCCGCGAAGCCGGACCGGTCAAGGGCGGCACCACGGTGATCGCCTTCGTCACCGACCCGGACGGGTACAAGGTCGAACTGATACAGCGCTGACCTGCGTCCGACCATGGGCTCGCCCGGATTGGATGTGCGCGGCGCCTGGCTGGTGTTTGGCGCCGCTGCCGTATGGAGCTTCGGAGGCGCGATTGCGCGTTTCCTGAGCGTCACCGACAACTGGACGATCATCTTCTGGCGTTCACTGTGCGCCGCTGTTTTTCTGCTCGGGTTCATGGTCCAGCGAGACGGCGTGCGTGGCACCGCGACGCTGTTTCGCGACATGGGCTGGGCCGGCATCGGCGTGGGCATGTGTTTCGCCACTGCGTCCACTTCCTTCATCCTCGCGTTGTCGCACACCACGGTGGCCAACATCCTGCTGATGCAGGCCGGCTCGCCGCTTTTCGCCGCGTTGCTGATGTTCGTGCTGTTTCGCGAACGGGCAGGCACCGGCACCTGGATCGCGATTGCCGCCGTGATGGTCGGCATCACCGTGATGGTGTCGGACTCGCTGGACGGCAGTGTGTCACCCGTCGGTGATGGGCTGGCATTGCTGATCGCGCTGGCGTTCGCGCTGGCCACCGTGCTGACCCGCCGCAATGCCCATGTGCGCATGATGCCGGCGGTCTGCCTGGGCACGCTGATCACGTTGGTGGCGGGCTTCGTCTTCGCCGGTTCGTTGCAGGTGGGCCCGGCCGATGCTGCCTGGCTGTTCGTGTTCGGGGCGCTGAACCTGGCGCTGGGCATGATGTTCTTCGTCACCGGCGTGCGCCTGCTGCCGGCGGCCATGGCCGCGCTGATCAGCACCGCCGAACCGGTGCTCGGGCCAGTCTGGGTCTGGCTGGTGCATGGAGAAGTACCTGTTGGGCGCACGCTGCTGGGCGGCGCCATCGTCATCGCAGCGCTGCTGGCGCACCTGGCCTGGCAGCTGCGCCAGCCGCGTCAGCCGGGCATCGTTCCGATGGCGGACTGAGCTTCGCGCGATGCCGGCGCCGCATGACGCCACCGGCAACACAAGCGCACGGCGCCGTCAGATGTCGAAGCGCACACCTTGCGCCAACGGCAGGGCGCGTGAGTAATTGATCGTGTTGGTGGCGCGTCGCATGTAGTTTCGCCAGGCATCCGAGCCCGACTCGCGCCCTCCGCCCGTTTCTTTCTCGCCGCCGAATGCGCCGCCGATTTCGGCCCCGGACGTGCCGATGTTGACATTGATGATGCCGCAGTCCGATCCAGCCGGCCCCATGAAGCGTTCCGATTCACGCAGGTCGGTCGTGAAGATGGCCGAGGAAAGACCCTGCGGCACGTCGTTGTGCAAGGCGATGGCCTGCTGGAAATCGCGGTAACGCAGCACGTACAGAATCGGTGCAAAGGTCTCCTGACGCACCACGGCCGTCGACTCCGGCATAAATACCAGTGCCGGCTGCACATACCAGGCTTGCGGATACTCCTGTGCCAGCACACGCGCGCCTCCGCGCACATCACCACCCTGTGCCCTGGCCTGCTCCAATGCCCTTTGCATGGCGTCAAACGCTGCCCGGTCGATCAAGGGGCCAATCAGCACCTTGTCTGAACGCGGATCGCCGATGCGCAGGCTCGCACGCGCGCGGTCCAGCCGCTCGACCAGCGCATCGTGGATGCTCTCATGCACGATGATCCGACGCGTCGTCGTACAACGCTGGCCGGCTGTGCCATAGGCGCCAAACAGGATCGCGCGCAGGGCCATGTCCAGATCGGCAGATGGCGTCACGATGATTGCGTTGTTGCCACCGAGCTCCAGCAGGCTGCGGCCCAGGCGGCGTGCCACCGCAGTACCGACCGCCTGGCCCATCCGGGTGCTGCCGGTGGCGGAGACCAGGGCCACGCGTGCGTCAGCCACCATGGCTTCACCCACCGATACCCCGCCACACAACACCTGCGACAGTCCCTCGGGCGCATCCGAGCCGAATCGCTCGATCGCGCGTTGCAAAAGGGCATTGGCAGCCAGCGCAGTGAGCGGCGACTTGTCCGACGGCTTCCAGACGACCGCGTTGCCGCACACCAACGCCAGCGCTGCATTCCATGCCCATACGGCAACCGGAAAATTGAATGCCGAGATGATGCCGACCACGCCCAGCGGCAGCCACTGCTCCATCATGCGGTGACCAGGCCGTTCGGAGGCGATCGTCAGGCCATAAAGCTGGCGCGACAGCCCGACCGCAAAATCACAGATGTCGATCATCTCCTGCACCTCGCCTTCGCCTTCACTGGTCACCTTGCCAGCCTCCAGCGTGACCAGTTGACCCAGCAGCATCTTGTGGCTGCGCAACTCGTCCGCAAACAGGCGCACCAGTTCACCGCGGCGCGGCGCTGGAAGCTCGCGCCAGGTGTGAAAAGCCGTCTGCGCACGGCCGATCGCATGCGCCATGGCGTCTTCACCGGCCGAATCGAGCGCAGCGATACGTGCGCCATCGATTGGCGAATGCACCACAAGGTCCCCGCCCTCGTGCAGCAGATGGCCGATACCAAGCGCACCGAGGATGTCATTGTTCGAACTCGCCATGCTATTTCCTTGTCAAAAGCGACCTGATGCCGCAAAAATCCGGTGGCGCCTGACAGCAGCCAGGGCAGTATCAGGCACCCACCGACAACACCGCTTCGACGCGCTGGCGATAGTCGGCCGGAAAACCGAAGGCATCCATACCCTTGCGCATGGGCACGACGTAATTCTCCATCGGTGGCACGAATACACCGGCCTGCGCATTGGGTATGAAATAGGTCGTGGTCTCGTGGGTCCGGCCTGCCGCGTCGTACACGGTCACCTCTTTGCGTTGCCATTTGCCCAGTTGCACCAGGGCGCCTGCATCCATGGCCGCGGCGTCGGCATCGTTCATTGCATAGTTGACACCGTACAACACAGCATCGGGGTCCTCCTGCAAGGTGGCGCCCCCCATGTCACCACCCTGGCAAATCGCGAACGCCAGCCGGTAGCCTGGAAGTGTCATCACGCCCAGCGGGACGGCGCTGGGCGCGACCCCGCGGATACGGTCGATATCGAGCAGATTGGCATAGGCGAAGTAGTGCATGGTGGTCTCCATTGGTTCAATTGACAGGGGCGACCCGGTCCCAGGTTGCAGCATCGCGCGCCAGGGTCGACAAGACCGCGGCTTCGTTGGCACGGTGGCAGGCCACCGTGTGTCCAGGCGCCACTTCCACTGGTCTGGGCGTGGTGCTGGCACATGCCGGCTGCGCGAACGGGCAGCGCGGCGCGAACGCGCAACCGGTGATCGGCTGCAACGCGTCCGGAGGTTGACCCGGAATCGCGATCGGCTCCACACGGGTATCGAGACGGGCGACCGCATTGCGCAAACCCATCGTGTAGGGATGGCGACCGGCTTGCAGCACCGCCTGGACGGGCCCTTGCTCCACGATCGCGCCGGCATACATGACGGCGACTTGCGAACAGTGGCGCTGCACCAGCGCGATGTCGTGTGTCACCAGCAGCATTGCAAACCGGCGCTCGTTCTGCAGCCGACGCAGTTCCCGGAAAATCTCGTCCTGCACGATGACGTCGAGCGAGGTGGTCGGTTCGTCGGCCAGCACCAGTTCGGGCCCCAATGCCAGCGCCATCGCGATCAGCACGCGCTGGCGCATCCCGCCCGAGAACTGATGCGGGTAGTCGCGCATGCGCGTCGGGTCCACACCCACCCGCTGCAGCATGTCGGCCGCACGTGCCAGGGCTTGCGCACGGGACATTTTTTCGTGTTCGAGAATGGCCTCGGCGATCTGCGGACCGATACGCTGCACCGGGTTGAGTGCGTTCATCGCACTTTGCGGGATCATCGATACATGGCGCCAGCGCAGCTTGCGCATGACTGCATGGGACGCGGTCACGATATCGTGACCCTGGAACAGGATGCGTCCGGCGGTGGTACAGGCATTGGGCGCCATCACGCGGATGATCGCCTTGAGCAAGGTGGATTTGCCACTGCCGGACTCACCCACCAGGCCCAGGATGGTGTCCGCAGGGAGAGTCAGGTCGACCTGACGCACTGCCCTGGCCATGCCGCCGGCGGTCTTGAAGGCGATGTCGACACCCTCGATCCGAAGCAGGTCCTGCGCCATTGTTCAGGGTCCGGCCAGACGCGGGTTCACGACGCGCTCGTATTCGCGCCCGACCAGATACACCGCGGACACCAATACCATGATGGCGAAACCCGGCGGCGCCACCCACCACGGCGCACGGTACATCGCCTGCGAGGCGAAAGCGTCATAGATGATGGAGCCCCAGCTGATGACGTCGGGGTCACCAAATCCCAGGAAGCCGATGCTGGCTTCGGTCGTGATCGCCCAGGCCAGCGCGAAGGCCATGTTGACCAGCGCCAAAGGCACGATGTTGGGCGCGATCTCGCGGTACAGGATGGCCAGGTCGGAGGCGCCGGTGATACGCGCGGCAGCCACGAAGGGCATCTGCTTGAGCGACATCACCTGGGCCCGCACGATGCGTGCGCTGGCACGCCACATGATCAGCGTCATCGCCAGAATAAGGCTTGACAGGCTCTTGCCGCTGACCGAAAGGATGACGATCACGAACGGCAGGAACGGAACTCCCATGACGATGTCGGTGAACCGCATCAGCAGGTTGTCGAAACGGCCACCGTAAAAGCCGGCCAGCAGGCCGATGTTGGCGCCGATGATGGCCGAGCCCAGCGCCACCACCAGACCGACCAGCATCGCCGGCCGTGCACCCCAGATCATCTGGCTGAGCACATCGCGGCCGAGCGAGGTCGTGCCCAGCCAGTGTGTGAAACTCGGGTCGGCAATGCGCAGCAGTTTGCCAGCGGTGTCGTAGTGCTTCTGGGTCGGATCATACGGCGCGATCCACGGCGCGAACACGGCCAGCAACGCGCACAACAGGCACACGCCCAGCGCGATCTGGCCAGTGCGGGTCGCGGTCACTGTACGGAGAAACTGGACCAGTGCGGAAAGAATGGCACGCATCGTATCGGCGCCTAGTCGTAGCTGATCCGCGGATCAAGCAGGCCATAGATCAGGTCGGCAACGAAGGTACCCATGACGGTCAGGAATGCGCTGAGCAGGAAACAGGCCTGCACCACCGGGTAGTCGTTGCGCTCGACCGCCTGCACCATCAACTGGCCCAGTCCTGGCCAGGAGAACACGGTCTCGATCACAACCGATCCGGCAACCGCCCAGCCCAGCAGCATCGGCAAGGTCGTCGCCAGTGGCAGCAGTGCATTGCGCATCGCATGACGCAGCAACACGGCGCGTTCGCTGAGGCCCTTCATGCGGGCAAGGTCGACAAAGTCCTCGCCGACAGTCGACAACATGCTGGTGCGCATCAGCAGCAACGGAAAACACAGCTGGTACGAGAAGTTCACCAGGAACGGCAGCGCCAGGTGGTGCAGCACGTCAGCGTTCATGTAACCTGCCAGCCCCGGCGCCATCTCGCTGCCCGGCGTGATGATGTGGCCGACCGGGAACAGATCGAGCTTGAGCGAGAAGAACAGGATCGCCATCATGCCGACCCAGAACACCGGAGCCGACTGCAACGCGGTGGCCAACACCACCGCCAAGGTGTCGAGCCACCCGCCGCGACGCCAGGCTACGGCCGCCCCGATCAGCGCGCCTACCAGATAGGCGGCGATCAGCGACGGCAACAGCAGGGCCAGCGTGTTCAGCAGACGCCCGCCGATCATCTCGGCCACCGGGCGCGAGGTTTGAAACGAAAAACCGAAATCGAGCCGGGCCATGTTGGCGACATAACTCAGGTATTGCTGCCACAGTGGCTTGTCCAGGCCAAAGCTGGCACGCAGCGCAGCCTGGGCGTCCGGGTGCAGTGCCGAACTGATCACCGTCGCGGTCGGGTCACCCGGCAGCAGGCGAAACAGCAGGAACATCGCACTGGCCATCACGAACAGTGTCACCGCCATGAAGCCCAGCCGCCGCAGGATGTAAGCGGTCATGCCGCTATCGCCTCGGTGCGCCGGGCAGGATCGGCCGACGGGCAGGCCGCGATCAACGCGCGGGTATAGGCATGCTGCGGTGTGTCCAGCACTGCATCGACCGCGCCGGTCTCCACGATGTGACCGTCGTGCATGATCGCCACGCGATGGCACAACGTACGCACTGTCGCCAGATCGTGGGTGATGTAGATCAGCGCCAGTCCCTGCTCGCTCACCAAGCGCTTGAGCAGCCGGATGATGTCCCACTTGATCGAGACATCGAGCATCGAAATCGGCTCGTCGGCGATCAGGTAGCGCGGCTCCATGATGATGGCGCGGGCAATACAGAGCCGCTGTCGCTGGCCACCGGAGAGCTGGTGCGGATGCGTGGCCAGGTAGCGTTGGGCCGGACGCAGGCCGACCCGCTCCAGCACCGACACCGCCTGTGCGCGCAGCGCCGCCTTGTCACTCAAGCCCTGGTAACGCAACGGCCGCACGACCGTCTCCAGCACATCGTGCTGCGGATTGATCGAGCCATACGGATCCTGGAACACCATCTGGACCTTGCGGTAGAACGCCTTGCGGTCGTGCGCCAGCTGCGCGGCGGTGTCCTGGCCATCAATCAGCACCTGCCCGCTACTGGGCGCCTCCAGCGCCACCAGCATGCGACCCAGGGTCGATTTGCCACTGCCGCTTTGCCCGATGATGCCCAGCACTTCACCGGGCGCGACGCTGAAACTGGCGTCTCGCACCGCGTGCACCGGAGCGGCACGGTGGCGGCTCAGCGTGAACCCCGCCACCGGCCCATAGGTCTTGGACAGTTGTATCGCCTGGAGCATCAGTCAGGATCGTGCCAAGACCGGAGCGCCGCCAACTGCGGACACACCGAAGACCTGTGCAGCCGCAGCGCCAACTGCGACCATCAGCGCGCCGGCATCAGCAAGGACCCGTCGGCGGCCCAGCTGTAGCCGGCCGCCTTCAGGATGGCACGCGCGCGTTCGATGTTGAACGTGATCGGCTTGATGCTGGCATTGTGCCAATACGCATTGGTCGGCGTGATCGCCGATGCCGTGCGTCCGCCATCACCGTTGAGGACCTCTTCGATGATGGACTCATAGGGAATGGCATGCGACAGCGCCTGGCGGAATGCCTTGTTGTCGAACGGCGGCCGGGCTACGTTGTACCGCACCGACATGTATCCATTGGACTGGGTACGAAACAGGCGCAGGTGCTTCTCTTTCTTGAACTCCTCAAGCACGGTGGGCACGAGCGGCTGCAGCGACACGTCGATCGATCCCTTCTTGAGCGAGGCGGCCAACACCTCGCCTGAACCGAACACAATCATGGCCAGGTCGGACTTGGGCTGTGCAAAGTGCTTCTCGTTGCGTTCCAGATATGTTTCCTGCCCCTCTTTCCAGTGGCGCAGGCGATATGGGCCAGACCCGACCAGGGGCTGGTTACGAAAGTCCTGCGGCTGCTTGAGCTTCTCGCGCGTAACGACATCCGCCCAGATGTGCTTGGGCAAGATTAACACCTGCCCCAGCGTATTCAGGATGAACGGCGCATAGGGCTCGGCAAGCTTGAAGCGCACCCCCGTGGTACCCATGGTCTCGACCGACACGATCTTCTCCAGGTACTTCTTGAAGTAAACGGCATCGTTCTTCTGCATGTACTCGACAGTGAAGCGCACGTCTTCGGCGGTCAGAGGCTTGCCGTCGCTGAACATCAGGCCGTTGCGCAGCTTCACCTCGATCGTCACCGGATCGACAACCTTCAATGATTCGGCCGCCCACATGCGCGGCTTGCCATCGGTGCCCACGACAATCAGACGGTCATACACCAGGCCCAGCCGTTCCAGATCCTCCAGTGTCCGCGCCACCAACGGATTCCAGCTCCCTTGGTCGATGGTCCAGCCGAGTCGGACCAGTTTCTGCGGCGTCCTGGATTCGAGCTTGAGCAGATTCCAGATTGAACGGATACCGTCCGAGGAAGGCTCGAAACCATCGATTGCAGCGGTGTTGGTGTTCATCGCTGTCGTATTGACGACCGACGAAATCAGCCCCTCGGGCTGCTCATCGGCCAGCACCGACTGTATCTGGTGGATCAGTGGTCGGCGGGTTTCTATGTCATAGACCTTGATTTGCTGGTTGCCGATTTCATCGACCTTGCTGCTGGAGAAGCTGCCCACGTTCCAGTCGCCGGGCGCCGCACTCTTGGAGTTGAATTGGGCATTGGTGAAGAAGTCGGG
>Ga0073904_10000478_pt1 | contig 28478 bp, 21 predicted proteins | sample KloWWTrecipitate_FD_66668 | JGI IMG/M metagenome (GOLD analysis project Ga0073904, IMG submission 66668) | Active sludge microbial communities from Klosterneuburg, Austria, studying microevolution and ecology of nitrifiers - Klosterneuburg... | ecosystem: Engineered > WWTP > Aerobic digester >... | reverse complement strand
AGTCTGCTCACCATGTTGGATTGCCAGATAGTGTGTCCAACCTAGCAAAAGCATGACAAGAATGCCTAGGATTGCCTTAGGATTGTTTAGGCCTCTTTGAAGAAATAATACTATGCCCATCCTTGTTTCCTTTGGTTGTAACGTTGCCATGCGATATACCCGCACAGGCCTACGATTGCGACGAGCAATACTGGAAGGATCCAATCTCCTAGAGAATCTACGCCTGACTTAAGGCTAGCTAGCGTGTTGATCTGGTCAGCTGCTGCAACTAGAGCAGTACTTCCTGCGGCTACGCTTGCTTTATTAATAGAGCTAGCGCCGAGTGAGCGTTCTCCATCTACAGCTTGCGGCATCTCAGGAGGCTGTTCAGATTCCAGAGTAGTGTCATCCTTGAGATATTCTGCGGCCTCAATTGCTCGCCTAGCCGTGAGACCTGTGCTGACTGTCCCATTAGCCATATTGAAGAGACCGAAAGCACGAGAAGCACTTAAATAGTCGCCTCGATTATGAGCCTTCACTACACTAGATCTGGCAAAAGCCCCTACTCCGATATTCCAAGCCAATGACATCATCGCATCAAACTGGTTTTGTGTAGGTGTAATCTTTAAGGCACGATTGACAGCGGCTTCATATTCCTGGATTATAATGTCAAGCTTAACATTAGCTTCAGCTCGCGTCGTTCGGCTAGTGCTTGTCACACCTTCAGTAAACCCATAGCCGACAGTCCATGGTCTCGCGTCTAGCCCTTTAAACTTCTCAGGGATTGCGATTTCTGAGAAGGGCTTCCTGCCATAGTCTTTCGACCTGAAGGCCTTTGCTAGAGCGCTCGCAGGGTCAGGATAGGCATATTCTCTGAAGGCTTCTGCTGCCTTGATCTTGTTTTTCCCTTGGGTCGATGTTTTCATTTATACCTCTAGATCACTGTGAAGTGAATTAATTCGGCTGTGGTTTGCCAGAACGGATTGCATTGGTGTCTCGCATATAAGGTAATAACCCCAGGCCTGTTGTTTGGCAAGCTCCAAGGGCCCCATATCTGGAAACCCACTTCACGGGTTTTTGTGCGATCACCGCTAGCATCCTCCATAAACGTAATAGGTATGAGTGCTTTACTTGAGTCATACGCGATTACTTGTATAAATTCACAATCTCTCCGCTTGTGCATAGTTCCAGATATTACAACTTTACTAACATCTACTTTCGTATCTGTAATGTTAAAGTTAGTTATGACAGGAAAGAAACGCACATCTACCTGCTTCAGTGCAAATAAAAACAACACTGCCAGCAGAAGCGGCAACAGATGGTGCACAAATCGTCTCACTAGGTTCATCACTTGATCCCCATTTTAAACTTACTAAACTCTAGCAGCATGCCACCTAACCATAGCAATGTCAGCCAGAGGCCGCTTGTGATAAGTGTCTTTCTAACGTCTTCATAAAGTTTCTGCCGTTTCTCTTTAGCTGTCATTACTTCTTCGTGAAACTCTCTATGTGCTCTCGGGTCTTCTTTTGGAAAGCCCTCCGTATTAGCCTTAGATACTTTTTCTAAAATAGAAATCCGCTCGGCATGGTCATCGAGTCTGGCGGCTTGGGTTTCTTTAGACTCCATCTAAATACCTTTCTTTTATTTCGCATATATCTCCTAAAGGAAACCCCCGAAGGGGTTCCTGATTACCACATAATGGCTTCGATTTGTTCTTTGGTTGTTGCAGCAGCTAGTTGTGTCTTTAAGTTTTGCGCATGCAAAAAGTTAGCCTGTCCTTGCGCTACCATCGCTAGGTAGAAGTCAGTCCATGCAGACACATCTGGAATTGATACATAAGTATTATCCATGCATTTCCAACCGCCAGGAAAGTTAGCGGGCAGTGCTGATGTTATGGCGACCTCCCCATTAACCCCATCGATATCGGAACGGCTCAGCTCATCACAAGCAATTTGCTTCGCCTGATAGGTAAAGGAAGATCTGTTTGCTTTTAAACGCGATTCATTTATCTCCTTGTTTTTAGTTGCTCTGATAGCGGAGATCGGTCTATTGTCTTCCCAAACGCTTGTAGTAAAGTTAAATTCGGAATTATTGTCTGGCTTTGGCGGAATGTCGACCACAGCGCCACCCACAACTCTTTTGGACTCGAAATCTACATAACCTAGTATAAATGATTCACCAGCGCTATGATTTGCTGCGCTTATCTCACCTGACAGACTTAAATGTTTAATTATCTTACCTGTAGCCGTCTCGTATATTGAGTATTCCATTTATTTCTTAGTCTCCATAATAAATAATGCTGGATACTGATATTTTCCTCTCCAACCATATACCCCGTCTTGGTCAGCGCTAGTATGATACAACGTTGATGCGTACTTAACTTGCAGTGTAAACGTGTAGGTGCCAGCAGCTATATATTGAGTAGACATCTGGATATTATTAGTTACACTTCCGGAGGTTGTGCCGGTGTAATTAATTCTAAAGTCTACGATATCCGAGGTGCTATTACCTCCGAGCTTTATTCCATGTATAGCTAGCCCACCCACTAGCGTAAACACCTTAGCTCCCGATAGGACCACACCTGGTATGGATAAAACGGATTGCCAATTGTCGTCAGGTGTCAAGTAATAAAGTGGCCCGTTGGCGCCAATAGACTGTGTCACTGCATTGTTAGCAATCTTAAGAGTATCTACTGTCAAATCACGTATATAGGTTGGCGATAGTCCTCCTGAAGACAGAATTATGTTACCTGAAGCGTCTTTGATCGTGAGTCCGCGTGTGTCTATCGACTCAGAGGCAATAGTACCTTTCACTATCAGACTGCCATCGATTACATTTGCATTTGAAAGCCAGACAGTACCAGACCATATGCCAGAAATGGACACAATTGGGCTCCAGAAGCTTCTGACGACCCTGCCGCTCGTGTCTACCATACTCAGCGTGTAACCATCGGACATCAAGCCTGTGAAGTTGTTTGTAGTTGTAAGAGTCGGCAGGATAGCGGTGTTGATATACGTCGTCCACGTCTTACCGTCGTAGCTGACACTTGCCTTGCTAGCACCACCGACGACTACAAACTGCTGATCGAATATAAGCCGGTGGCAGGCAGCGCTGGCAAACAGCGGGTCGCTACCTTGCGTCCAGGTGGTGCTCGTCTCTGAGTAGAAAGAGCGCGCGGTATCTGTAACAGCCAGCCATACTCCGTTTCCTCGGGCCAGTCCGGTGACAACGCCGGGAGTAACACCTGTGGCAAAGAAGTTTGCAGCCTCTGACCACGTCTTGCCGTCAATACTGCTATAAAAACGTAGGTTGTTGCTAGCGTCAGTCGCTGCAGCTACAAACAATCCCTCACTGAAAGTGATAGCACTGAAAGCCAAGACCCCCGATAGACCGCTTACGGTAGTCCAAGCAGCACCTGTAGCCGAGTACCTCAGTCCAACACCGGCTGTCAGGCTGCCAGCCGCTACATAATACTTCTGACCTGTTGGCAACCCCCCGTACGCGAGACCTTTCGCGCTTGTCAGTCCTGTTACAAAGGATGCAGCTGAGCTCCCAGGAAACACTGTAACGTTACCGTTCGCTTTTAGTAGGTATGGAGTGCTCTCAATCACAACTACACTATTTGTATTGCTAGCTGCATTCGGGTCCGCCACAAGCGAAGGAGTGTAAGTCGTACCTGTCATTACGCCCGCAGTGTATGTGTCAGTCGTTGGATCGTTCGTATAGATGTTAGTGGTCGTTACAATCCAAACTGCACCAGTATCGCCACGCTTACAGGTCCCCACTACAGTGCCCAACAGCGTGTTGGCTAACTGAGCAGTCCCTGTTAGATTAGGCTTGTTGACAAACGTCACCTTATCCCCAAACTGCAGATAGTTTGTGCTAGACGAAAGCCCCAGCTTGGTGCATAGAGCTGTCGTTGCTAATGTGTCGGCACCTAACGCATAACCGGCACCCTCTGCGATTGCGGTAGAGGTTGTGTTTGTGACGCGAGTTGCTGACCATTTTGCTTTACCAAGCAAGCGTCCAGGATACGCGTATACAGCCTGGTCGTATGCGACAGCTTCTATAGAGCCTCTAGCGCCTGCAGCGCCATTGGCACCGTTAGCGCCGTCAGCACCATTGGTACCTGCGTTAGCCTTACTAAAGCTTTGAATCTTAGTGTAGACAGTCGCTACCCCGTTAGCATCTTTTACAGTTATCGTAAAAGTAATGTATGCTGTAGCTTGTGCATCGAGCATGGCACTGGCTGCAGCGAATCTAGCTGTGTTCAAACTAACCGTACTCTGACTGCCTACTGTGATTGAAGTGCCTACAGCACTAATACTGAACTGTGAATTTGAGGCACCCACATTAAGCTGTGTGTTGCCAATCCAAACACGAATATCCGTGCCAGAACCTGTATAGCTGCCTGCGGAGACAACACCTGTAGAGCTAGCAGGAAAGCTAACAGCTTCGTTTGAGAGCACAATAGTAACAGCGCTAGAGCCGCCTGTCATATGGACTAATGTCACCTCGTCAGAGTATATAGAGTTTACCAGACAACGATATCGACGCGAATCAGTAAAAGCTGAGCTCAAAATGTTGAGCTGTGAGATAGGTGCTACAGTCCCTGAAGCGCCTGCAATTGCTGTCCAGACAGACCCGTTCCAGTATTGCCAAGCCCACGCCGTAACCGTGATTCCATACGCAGATGCGTTCAGATTTACAGATGCAGGCACGTATGCTGCACCTGAGTCCGTTCTGGAGAATATCTGCGAGTTGTTGGTAACAATAACATATGCAGCAGAAGTACCACTAGTCGCTTTCGTTATACTCTGGGTCTTCGTGTAAACAGTCGCGATGTTGTTAGCGTCACGGACCGTTATTGCGATTGAGATAGAGGCAATATTGGCAGTAATCGCACTGCTTTGTGCAATCCTGTTTATTAACGAAGTAGGCCTTGACACTGCACCTGCCGTTATCGAAGTAGCAGTGGGAACGATGCTGAAAGTATTAGCTGCAGTTGCTGGGCTAGCTACAGCTGTCAACTGCGTATTACCTATCCAAACTTGTACGTCTGTACCAGAACCTGTGTAATCTACAGTAACACCATCTGATGGCAATACATGTGACTCATTAGATAGTACTATCGTGACCGCATTTGTACCACCAGTAATATGGCCTAGCGTGATCTCGTCTCGATATAGACTATTTACAGTACATCGGAACGTCCTGTACCCGGTAAAGCCACCGCTTGAAACAATTAACGCGCTGGTAGATGAACCAGCCGCCAACCATATTGCGCCGTTCCAATATTCCCATAACCACGTAGTGGGTGTGAAGTTATAAGCACTAATAGACAGGTTTATGCTAGACGGTGCATACGTCGCGCCGGCATCATTTCTAGCGAACAATTGCGCATCATTACTCAGTACGACATACTTTGCCGCAGCCCCATCCACACCTGATAACAGCCTAAATGTATTCCAAGTAATGACTGAGTCTACGGTGCTAGGGTACACTGCACTAACAATTGCAGTGGACACGTACAATGGATCGGTACCTGCAGGTATTGTCACTGAGCATCCAGCTGGAACGGAGGACAACGTAGTTGTGGAGAAATCAAAAGAGCCTCCAGTCGGCGTTGCTGGAACTGTTGCACTTCGAATATAGATTTCGATAGTAGCAACTGATGTCGATACACCAACTGTAGGGGCTATTTTATATAATTCTGCTGAGAAACCCATATCAGATTTCATTCCAGCATTATTTTTACCAAGTACTGCAAATGCGTAAACGCCCTCATTCACTACATTAAACGCTAAAGACTTCTGATTCGACTCTCCGTAATACTTAAAGTTTGAATTATATACCTGTGGCAGATTCAGCATCGCGTCTATCATTTGAGGACGCGTCATCCCTCCGACTAGCTTATCCACCCAATATGCTTTCCCATCAGGGTCAGAAGATCCACCAGTCAAAGCAACATAAACCTTATCTACGAATACTACGTTACTGTCTGATGGCGGGTACAATGCTGCGACCGCAGGGAGTGTCATCGAGTTGGTGATAGCTGCAAGGATACTGCCACTGTTTGCCGGGGTTAATGCTGTCAGCCAATCTTTCACCAACTTCATAGAAGGTGCTGTTTGTGTCAGGACACGATACACTTGATGCAACTTCACAAGCGCTGTATGATCTGCTGTAAGCTCACCTGCAGGTACGATGTCAGTAGCGCCATCAAATGTAGAGCCGCCATACCAATAATAAATACTATAGTTGGTAGCCGCAGTATCTGCACGATCTGACCAAGTTACCGAAGTACCGTCATAAGCAACCAGCGAAGGCGTGTAGAGTGTACTCCCGTAAATTGGCGCTGGGATTACGTACTCATCATCTTTAGCGTTCCATGCAAAGACTTCAGGACGTGTCCTGACTGAGGTAATCGATACAGACCCGTCATTGTTCATCTTAGCTTCTTGCACAATTACATATTCCCCTGGAATATTCATAACAGTGCTTTCGATCTTCAGATGATCGCCTGGCTCGAATATCAGACCTTTAAAGCGTATTGAAAATGAGTAGACAGCAGACACTCGACTTAGCCTTACACGATGCTCGGCTCTTGCCAGTGCATGATAATAGTCTTTGATACCTGGATCATAGAAATCAGCCTCTAGCTTTACATTGTTGTCTTCTGCAAGCATCGCGGCGTATACAGGACCAGTCTTAGGTGGCCATGATACACTATCATCTTTAAAGTCTAATGCTTCATTCGCATATTTAACTATGCAAAAGTTATAACGTTCGGCCGCTGATGGCCACTTGATTTGAAGCGACTCCCTTACAAGATCATCATCCGTGATCGTAGCTGCAAGCTGGATATGGGCAATGTCAACAGGGTACTGTAGCAATAACTTGTATTGCCCGCCAGACCACACAAGCTCAGCACCTTGCATTGTGTCTTTGATCTTGCTAACGTTATCACGTAACGAGTCTTCAGCATCAAGTGAAATGTTACACTCATACAGTTTGAGATCTCGTGGAACGCCGGTGACTGGTGTCCTTAGATCAAAGACAGTCTCAGTAGTGCTATCAATGGTCAATCCGATAGCGCCAGGTCCGCCCGTGTTGTTACCTACTACACGGACAGTGTGCGTACCGACACTCAGAGAGGCAGTGCCTGTGTACGTAGTGGTGAAGCCTCTTACAGTTACTAGTGGCGTGCTACTACCGTCTAGGTAGATAAATCCAGAATTATCTGCGCTACTAGTGAAAGTATGCACACCAGCTACTTTAATTTCAACAGAGAACGTTCTATCAAATGTAAGGTCCTTCTTATTGCTTGTCCAAGCTCCGTGCTCATTCAGCCAATCACAGTAGTTGGGTTCACTGTATGCAACAGTATACTTGCCAGTAGATGTCGGCACCCAGATCCTGCCTTGCGCATTTACATTCGTTTGAACGATCGTGTCGCAAACTTGTGCGGAGTTGTAAAACGACTCTAGATCGATATCAGCAACAAGCATGCCCTTACCGTACATGGGACTCGTCAGATAGTCTAACAAGCAATATGCAGGATTATTAGAATACACCTTTGCAGCAGAAAGTGCGTAGGTATACGCACCAATGGTTCCTGAACGAACAATGGTAAATACTTCCAGTCCTTCAACAAGGGCTCTTACAACGGGCGGTCCAGAGAACTGAGGGGCATCCCTATTGAGCTTAAACACCATGGACAGATACGACATGCTGTTGAAGTACGCAGCAGCGCGTTCTGGGAAGTTCGCAGCCACCATAGGGTCTGCCACACCACCATCTTTGTATGCATTTACACGCATACCTACATTAAGGTCGGGATGGTCAAAATAACGATCAGGGTCAATTGCGACATCGATAATATTGTGAATTTTGCCAAAACACAAAGCTTGCTGTATAAACATGTATTCATGCTTAGAACCAGCGGTGTCTGCTACGAGTGCTGTGGGCGGTAGCGTCCTGTTTACTGTTTGAGGTCCGTTATAGCTGTGGACTGTTTCAGGTGTACTTGTTTCGTATGGACTTCCTGAGAAGAACTGCACAGCAGTCGGTGCGTCTGCGTGCTTATAGTTATTAGCGGTATTGTGGAACACGCGGATACCGCCGACTATGTTTCTGCCGTAGCATACAGGTATTGCCTTTACCTCGCCCTCTGTTGGTACGCTAAGCCCCTTAGCAGCGTCTTGAGCACGCCTTGCGTCTCTTGCAAGCTTCTGCTGGTAAACCATTGAGAGTGCGGTGACTGCGATGGTTAGTACTTGAACAGCGCTCAGCGCTTCCCAAAGAAGTATAAGTGATTCAAACATTATGCCTTACCCCATTTTAAGAGAGATGCTCCTGACCCTACATGTATTACGTCGAAAGACGCATCGTTAGGATATTTATCTCTCATTGATTGTTTAGAAGTCATGAAGGTATTTCTCATATCTAGAGAGCCCATGGGGCTTGAACTTTCAAACGTAGCTGTGACCTTTCCTTCTGAGAAATTAAAGTCGATTGCAGAAGTGTCCACGGCGCCTTGGTAAATGCAGATGGTGTCGCGCATATCTTTAAAAGGAGTACCTGACAATACATTAATGCCATTAGAGCCTACTGCAGTCGTGCTGAGCTTGTTGATAAATCCAAATGTTAGCTTTATCTTCTTGCCAACTACGCCAGCATCGAACATTGCTCTGTATACGTTATCGACGTCTGCGAAACTTATTTTGTAAGCTTCTCGGTCAACGACGGAAGTCAGTCTTGGAGGGTCTGCAGAAACTAGCTTTGAGTTTGCAGTATATGTAATCCCATTGCTCATCGTGATGTCGTAAGGCGCTGTGGTGGTGGCTTCTGCAGGAATGCCTAACGCGTTTATATCGTACTCAATAAGGATGAAAACCTCGGTCTTGTCACTATTGAGCTGCGCCAGTATTGCTGGGCTTATTGTTTTCATTTAATTTTCTCCAAAAAGGTCAGTACACCAGGGTCCGTTAAGATACCATCAGTGTAAACAAGACCAGTAACAACAGAAGTATCGTAGACTGCTTTAAATGTCACCGTGTCACCGTGCTCCATAGAGCCTGCCGTCGTAGTTAGCAATCGAGGGAATATCGATAAGGTTCCGCTACCATTCAATGTAGCTGTTACCATATAGGTCTTATTGTGGCTTGTGAACCTTACAAATTCACCTTTATATAGCACCCCTGAATTCCCTGATATACTTACAGTAGAAGCTCCAGCAGTACCAGACGCAGCGATGCTTGAAAGGTTTGCGGGGTTGTTCTGTCCACGATAGACTTGTGGCATTCTAATATCAAAAGTCTCTGAGTGGCCATTGACGACACTGTGTACAAAGAAATCAGCAGAGTTGTTTGAGGGCATCACGCTAGCTTTTAGTTCCCAGCGTTGAGCACCTTGAGAATGTGTAAGCCTGTTTAGACTTACAGTATCCATTGCAAATACAGGTTTGTTGCTTGTCACAGACATAGGTGTGACGAAAGGGAGTGTTACCACTCCACCGATAAGAATTCCTGGCATTTTAAACCTTTATAGAAACATTAGGAAATTTAGACAAAGCGATGCTGCTTCGTGATTTTGCAGTGGCAGTGGCGGTGGTACACGAGACGGCCCCGCCCTGGGCCAGAACCGGCCCGACTGCAGCCCGTTTTTCGGGGCGCACACTTCGGCCATCGGGCCACGCCCCGGCGAAACCTACTAACGCTTCATTTCACACAAAGGTTAGCTTTAGAAATTACCTGGTATATGTATTACAACAACGCTAAAAAGGTGATCAGCTACGAACTTAAGTTCAACCTAAAAGGTTGACTAAATCCTCTAGCCCCGCCTCCGTTATTACCTTAGAAGGTAACAGTTGATATGGGTTGTTATATTATATATCATATACGATATAGTGAGCGCGCTACACCGATATCGCCGGTGCAATTTGCGCGTTATTCACGTCTTACTTGATGTTAGCTTCCCTGTTATAGGAATTAACACCTCTGGAAATATCTGGCAGCATTGAAATAATTTCACGCTTTGTTTGCCTAGAGATATCGCCGGTTACATTAATGTTGAAAGTAGCTTGAGAGCTTACACTCGAGCTACGCTTACTACTACCGCCTTCAATTGCTTTTGTAGACTCTGCAACAGATGGAATTAACGTTACAAAGCCACCTTCTGCAAAATGCGGCACCTTTCCTGAATTAATACTGGAAAGAATCTTACCGTATTTCTTAGTGGACGCAGCGTTTACTACAAACTCACCGTGGGATAACATGGCAGGGATACTGTCAGACGTTCCTGTCCCGGCACCATATACCATGCCGCCTGAGGCCAGTCCTACAAGAGACATTACATCTGGACTAATGCCTTCCAGGCCTGTCTTCAAGCCGCCACCGAAGAGACTGCCAATACTTGTGAAGATCTTACCAAAGCCTCCGAGAAGGCTTCCAGAAGAACCTCCACCTCCACCGCCTCCAAATAAGCCACTTAGGTTCTTGAGAACACCTTCGAAGCCCTTACCGAAGTTGGTTAAGATGCTCTCAAAGTCAATAGCACTCTCATTCATCACAGCGTCTAACGGTTTTACGTCAACCTTCAGATCTGGTAATGCGCCATCTGGACCTGTCTTGCCTGGCCCGAACCCAAGAACGTCAGCAGGTCCGACAGGATTACGCCTATCGTTCCAATTTGTTGGCTCTGGAAACAGCTTATTATACTGCGTATTTGCTGCCGACGCTGTAGCACCGCCACTGTCCTCTCCTTGAGTAAACGCCTTTGTCATCCACTTGGTCAGAAAGCCTTGTATATCTAGACCTTTAAATAGAGTGTCTGTGAAGCCTTTAGCAAAACCATCCACAATACCCGCTGTGAATTTATCAAGCAGCATCTTGCCGAATGCTCCAACCTTAATCTGACCTTTGAGTGCCTGTGAGAATCCTCCTGCAAAATCAGACTCAAACTGTGTGACAAATGCTGTGGCATATTTCCCTGCATTGACTGTATACTTAGGTGCATTTGTACCACCGGGCGCTGTCCTCGCTCGCTCTATGACGTCCCTAGCATGCTGCCAGTTCTCAGCTGCTATCTTGTCAGCCTTTAAACGATCGAAATCGCCTAACTCTTTACGCGAAGCTTCGAACTTATTGGCTTCATCAATCACGCTTATCAGTCGAGACATATCCGCTGAAGGCAGCTTAGCATACTCTGAAAGCGTTAATGTGTCCTGCTTGCCTTTACGGAGTTCATCGTTAAGTAATGAAAGACCTTCGATGTCTGATTTTCCACGCATAGACTCTTCAAGCGAAGAAGAGGAACCTTTATTAACCAATCTCGTGATGGTTGCCTGGGCTGCTTTTAATTCATCAGAATCAGTTTTCTCTTCAAACTCATTAGCGGGTGATCTTGGGGCTTCGATTGCGCGAACTGCCCTACGAAGCTCTGTAAGCTCCTCAGCTGTTAGTCCTCTCATAGTAGCTTCTGTGTATCGCTTGTTTAGCGGAGATTGCATTCCGTTTATTTTAGCTACAGCAGCTTTGAAAGAAGGACCTAGCGGATCCAGCTCTTTTGAGATTGTCTTGGACTTATCCCTAAGCATTTCTGCAAACCAATCTAGCATGCGCTCTAAGTAATCCCCTCCAGGGATAGACTTGAAATCTATCTTCTTGAGGTGCTCGCCGCTGCCGAATGGTAGATCGTTCCAATTATCATGTACATTCTTTGTAGCCACCTGGTTTGTTCGACCCCGCCACGGACTGAGGACCCCGGTTGAGTTAACGCGCGTAGCAATTCTATCAGCGTATTCTGTGGTAAACATGCCATTCTTCCCGGCAGCATCCTTGTCATTAGATTTAGGATTTATAGTCATGTCTCGTTGGATGACGCCACGACCTGCGTGATACGCAGCAGCTGTCAGCTTCACATCATAGCCGAGAGCTACAAAATCGTCTGTAAGCTTACGCATTGCGGCAGAGACTCTGTCGGATTCATTCTCAAATACTTCTCCAGCTTTCTTATAGGTATTAAAGGTGTCTCGAGTTATCTGCATAGCTCCTGCAGCGCCTTTATGGCTCACTGCATTCGGGTCACCAGACGCATTCTCAATACCCCTGATTGCTAGTACAAGCTTACTAAAGACGTCGGTATACTCAGCTGGGATTGATGCATCCTTATTTATCGCTGTAGATACGTAACCACCCGTGGCAAAGTGCCTTACAGTTTTATTACTGTTGATTTTCTCAAGGAGGTCTCGATTCTTACCCGTAGCTGCAGCATTTATTACGAATTCACCATTAGATAACATAGCTGGGATTTCATCAGATGTGCCAGTACCTTTTCCACGAATATGGCCACCAAAGGCTTTCTTTAGCGGATAATCGTCGAATGGGTTAGGTATCTTAAAGCTATCCCTAACACTTAGTACCTGATTCATTACAGGCTCTACGGAAGCTCCTGCAGGTATCCTTTCCAGTACACCAATAATACCTTGGGTGTGCTGCGGAAGATCACTGTATGCTCCGTTAAGTCGTGCGCCTCTGGAGACACCTTGCAGCATGGATGCTAGCGCGTCAAGCGATAATAATGTACCTGCACCTTTGGTCAGTGGGTTTCCAGAAAAGAACAGCGCTGCCGATAATGCCATGCGCGATACAATCGCGCTTATCTCTTCCTGAATCAGTTTAGACTTCGCAGCTTCAAAGGCATCGTCAGCTTCTTTAGTAGGATTAGGTCCAATTGCAGCATTTTTAAGCTTGCGCAATGATGCTGCGTATCCGCCATTCGCCCGCATGTATGCAATGAAATTACGAATAACAGGCCGTTTTGGTAACCCTGTGTGTTCTGACATCTTACCTGCAAAGTAATCTGTCGAGTTCGCCTTCCAGTCTAAGGGCAGTTGTGATACATCAAAGCTGCCAGCGTCACTTACAGTTTTATTACTGTTGATTTTCTCAAGGAGGTCTCGATTCTTACTCGTAGCTGCAGCATTTATTACGAACTCGCCATTAGATAGCATAGCAGGGATTTCATCTGAGGTTCCTGTACCTTTTCCACGAATATGACCACCAGAGGCTTTCAATAACGGTTTTGGGAAACCTAACCACGTATCTACATTCTTCCTAGGTATTCCGAGTTTAGCAAATGCTTCATAAGCGGCCTCTAGCATACCTGCAGCATTGCTTTGCGAGCTGTCAGCCATTACTGATATTGGGTCTTTTGGGTCTACGGGTGTGCCTATTTCAAGATCCCTATACAGCACACTCGATTCCTTGGGATTAGCTGTTTTTAGGAAGTTTCTAATCCTTTCAGGTAACTTCTCAGGCTTGTTTTTCAGTATTGATGCTTGGTGGTACGAGCGGAGCGCTGATGCCAGAGTAGCTCTGATGGTTGCATCCCAGTCTGGATACTTGTTGTTTGATAATGCCCAAAAACTAGCCTTAGCCTCCTCTACTATAGTACCTTTAGAATACTTTTCGCTATCTTTTAGCAATTCGCTTTTAAAATCGCCGCTCCCGGCATCACTAATAAACTGATTAGCATGTCCTAGTTCGTGCAATGACAGCGCGTACCCACGTGGTATGTACTCCTGCGACAACGCGCTTAGCCTGGGCAAATATACTTCTCCAGATTCTGAGCTAAAGAACGCGTTATCAGCAGATTCAAGCAATTTCTTGCGAAGACCCTTACTGCTCCATATGTTTTTAGCCGAGGCTTTCGACGACAGTGTACTAATCTCTTCCTGTATTTGCTGTTCTATTTCAGGGATTCGCAACAAATTGCTGTCAGTTCTTATTGGATTTATCAGACCACGACCTGCACCGACACCGACGATACCGCCGCTAGCACGCTTAATAGGCTTCTTATTGTCTGCCGTTTGCTCGTCAGGCCTTCCCTCTTCGATATCTTTAAGCGTTACATGTGTACCTGCGTTACTGAAGCGTGGGATGTATTCGTCAAGCTTTCCGAGTACAGTCTTCTTAACCAGCCAGCTGTTGGCCCAAAAGCCGTTAAGCTCCGCAGCTATTTCTGCATAACCGGGGACGATGTCTGCGTACCCATTAGAGCCAGACACATTCATCCAGCGTCCATTTGCACGCTTGCCGATAGGCATTTTCTCTTTAATAGCGCGCGCGTCTATGTCTGCGTATAGTGCAGAGATTCCGTCTTTGCTAAGACCATGCGGAATTTTCCGATAGTAAAAAGAATGCTCGCCGTCCTCATCTCTGAATGGCTTCTTTTCAGGATACTCTTTCGCCATACGGTCAGTAATGTAGCCACCCTCAGCAAAGTGCCTTACTGCTTTATTACTGTTGATCTTCTCAAGGAGTCCCCGATTCTTCTGTGTAGCTTCTGCATTAATTACAAATTCGCCATTGGACAGCATTGCAGGAATCTGATCAGAAGTACCTGAACCCCGACCCGTTATGTGTCCACCGGTGGCGTACGCAAATAAGCCATTTTGACTAACTGCATTTGCTTCGGATTGCTTCGAGGCTCTGGCACCAATAGCCTTGAAAAAGGATGAGATAGCGCTTGGGATTGTCCCAGCTTGTTTCTCAGAATCCTCTGCCGCTTTCTGAAGAGCAATAGCAGCCTTGTCGAGCGCTTCTGTCGTATTGATAAAAGCGCCGCTCTTCTTATCGCCTTTGTAAGAATCTTCTAGCTTTTTACGCTCTTTGTTGAAGTCGCTTACATCGCCGGTATCAAGCTGTAACGTACCACCTACGAAGAACGGAAGTCCAATCTTGTTACGATCTTCTTGCTTTGCTGCATTATTAATAGCATTTTTCTCTAACAGCTGTAATCTGGCCAGCGTTTCGCTATCTTTATATGCTGCGTAGTTAGGGTCGCGTTTATCAGTTTTGTTTAGGCGCTCTGTGTTATTATTGGCCCACACTTCAGCGTCATCTTTATCCTTGAACTTAGTAACACGGTCTTTAGGAATACCTAAGAAGTCAGCCGCCCAAGTTTTCCCAAGATTAGACCATTTAGTGAACTGCTCTGCAAACCAATCGAACTTGGCCCACACTGTAAACGCTGCAGCAATACCAACAACAGCTGCTACGATAGGTAACGACAAGGTGACTCCGGCAGTTGCCATCAGCGGTCCAAAAGCTAATGTCAACTGTGAAAGTAGAAGGCCAGTGAATGCAGTTGCAAACGCGCCCGCGACACCTAACAAGCCAGCTGTAAACATCGATAAGAAGCCAGCTACTACAGTTTGCCCGAGCATCGCTGAGGCCATGATAACAGCTACACGCTCCCACTCGGTGCTGTTTGTCATACCTTTCGCGATATTATTTCCAATATTCCAACCAGCTAGGGAGCCGAAGATACCGCCAATACCTGCTGCGGCATTTATGGTATTCGTCTTAAGCTCAGCAGCTCCATTACTAACTCGTTTGCTCAGTTCATCTGAATAACCTTTAAGCTTTGCAGTACTTTCCGACAATGCTTTGATTTGTGCTTTTTGAGTTGTCTCAAGCTTGTTAAAATCAGCAGTTGCAATCCTAGCAGCCTCTGCTAGCCTCTGGAAGTGTAGAATGTCTTGTGGCGAAGCACCATTAAAGCGAGCTTGGTTTGTATTGAAATTGTTTGAAAAGCCTGTAGGATGGACTACTTGGTTAGCTGTAACACGACTGTTAGCTAAGTCTTTTGCAATGCTTTCACCTATTTTGTTTCGTCCCATGCTCAAGCTAGACAGCTCTTTTATGGCGTCCACAGAAGCTGCTTTAGTCCTCTCCGCTTGCTTTTGGATCTCTTCAAGTTTTGCGGTACTTTTGTCTGTCTGCTTGTTAGCGTACCTTGCTTGGAAGGCCGTAGATAACGCATTTGCTGCTGTGGTAGGAGCTGTAGCAAGATTAATCAGATTTTTACTTACAAACTCGCGCCCTGCTGAGAACAGCAAGGACAGCTTTGCGATTAACATCAATGTCCCACCGAAGCCCTTCTCCCCAAAGATTCCAGAGCCGAATAACACATCAGTTACGCTCTTAACTACGCCTAAGAAAGACTCAGAGATGGAACCCATGACTCTATGAGTTTCTTCCTTATGTACATTCAGACCCACAGCCATCATGAAACCAGTTGTTAACAGACTCAACAGACTTGTCCGAATTGCACCAGTAGATGTCATGGCTATGATAGCACCGCCAGCTAGAGCCGTCACAACACCCATCAAAGGAATCTGAGCCTTTAACGGAACGAAAGTGTTAAGCAGGTCGTGAATGATTGGTCGCTGATCTGGAGAGGCTTTTTCTTGAGGACCGCCACCAGTGTAAGGACCTATCCGCATGATAGATTTGAATGTACCAATAGCTTTCTCAAAACTGGGAAATGCTATAGCTAGCTTATCCGCAGCTTTTCCAACAGCACCGCCAATGCCTCCAAAACCTTTAGCTAGTCCTTCAAATACGAAGTTAAAAGCCCTGTCAAAGAAACTAAAAGCAATCTTAAATCCATTTATTACAGCTCCAGTAATTGTCTCTATCAGTGTGCTATTGGAACCTTTCGCCTCCATCGCAGACGTGACACTATCAAAGAAGCTAGAAATGCTTTTCGAAATATCAGGAATCAATGCAGAAATTAGCACGCTGACCCCAAGCACGGCACTTATAACCTTGCCAATGCCACCAAAAGCATATGACACAATTGCGATGATTCCTGCAAAAGCCGACCCTGAGCCCATTCCAAAGACTGTGTTCTCTGTAGTATTCGAAGAGCCGATCGGACCTCCTGTAGCGTACCTTGGAAGTTTAGTTCCATTATTGATAGCTTCAACTAGTGCTTTGTTTTGTGAATACGCTTTTGCGTTAATCATAAACTCGCCGTTAGAGCCTAGCAAAAGTATCTCATCAGATGTACCTGAGCCCTTCCCATGGATAGGCCCGCCTGTCGCACGCTTTTGCACAGGCGCTGCGTTGCTGCTATTGCTTGAAAACAAACTCTTCAAACCTGCCTGGATTCCATTAGCAATGCCACTAAAGAATTCTACAAACTCAGCTTGAGATGGCAAAATATCTTCTGCCTTAATCTTAGCAATACTGAACTGCAAACTAAGCGGCTTCCTGAAGAAGCTTTCAACCTCCATCAGCAATATAAAAGCTTCAATCTTCAAACGCGTAATGTTAAATCGGATGTCTTCAGCGAAACGCGTGATACCGTCGGCAATCTTAGACATGTACCCTGGGATGCCCTGGTCGGCGGAGGCCTGGCCGGTCGCACCTGACGTGCCTGAGAAGACCTTAGTGAGTTCACTGAAAAGAATCAATCCAGAGCTCTTAAGCTTAGTCGTCGCCTGCGCGAAAGTTGTACCTAGTTTGGTAAACTGCTCATCTACCTTATTACCTTGGCTCATTAGAGCTTTAAATAGACTCTCTGAGGTAAGCTTACCTTCAGAGCCCATTTGGCGAACCTGGCCAATAGTCTTCCCAAATCCATTTGCAATAGTTTGCATCAGCACCATTGCATTCTCGGAGATAGAGCGAAGCTCATCACCTTGCAATACGCCTGAACTGAATGCCTGGCCTAGCTGCATAACTGCAGCTGCAGACATCTCAGCTGTAGAACCAGATAGCGCTACTGCCTTAGATACAATTTCGCTAACTCGAGCTACATCAGCCTGCTCTCTAGCAAACGTTTGTGTAGACTGGCTTAGCTTTGCGTACAGGTCAGTGACTTCTAACAAGCCTGTGCGCGTATTCATAGAGATGTTTCGAGTCTCTATAAGGGCTTGGTTAAATTCACCTTGCGAAGCTGTAGCAATACGCAACTTGCTTGTCATCGCAGTGATAGAGTCTGTAGCACTCATATAAGAACTAACGCTAGCTAAAGCCGCTACAGAGCTTGCAGCCACCACTGCCAATGACTTAAACTGGTCTGCAGCTTTAGTGATCGTATCTTGCAGTAGCGTTACTTGCTTGCCAGAGTCACCAATGGTCTTGGTGAACTTAATTTGGTTGTTAACTACATTATCAGTAGATTGTTTGATCTTTACGTATTTGCCATTAACAGCTTCTAACTGTGTTGCAGCAACACCAGTACTAGTATTGAATTGCTTAAAAGAATCAGAAGCTTGTTTAGCTGAAGCGTTGATAGCGTTCAGCTGTTTTGCTGCATTTGTAGTGCTTGCAGATGCACTCGATGAGAAGGGATTGAAGCTGAAGTTAGCAGCTACATTCTTAATTTGACTTATGGCGTCTTTTAGTAATTGTAGGTCTTTTCTTGCTTGCTCCGAATCCGATACTACTTGTACTTGGATCGGCATTAGTATTCCTTTAAAAAAACCCCAGCGGTTAGCTGGGGGTTACTTGCACAATTTGACCTAGAGGTTTGCCATGCTTCAACAGTGTCTTTTCTACAAAGAATGCAGGCGCTTGCTTTGAACTTCCGTGATTCAAGTCTTCAATGTAAGGTGTGTCATTTCTGATAATCGCCTTTCCATCTTTTAACTCGTATTCCCAGTTGTCACGCGCACGACCGGTGTCTACAGGTGTCTCATCCTTTAGCGCATGCACCATCTCGATCAGCTTAGACTCTGCGACACGCTGGCGCTCTGAAGCTAGTAGCTTAGAGAGTCTCGTAAATTCAGCGTCTGCACCTTTCAAATTAATTATCATAAAACCCCGGTGGTGTAGTGTCTCCGATAGCGGTAGCCATCTTAGAGAAGAATGCAGAGCTTTTTACAGCGCTCCCAACTGCAGCACTTGCTTTTTGTCTATCTGCTAGGCTTGGGAATATCTTAGTAATAGGCACGTCCTTGGAGAAAGCTGACATTATCATTGCAGCGCGATAGTCCTCAGCAGCACCTGGCGGACGCTCTTTGAAGAATTGAAGCCACCCAACGTATTCTTCGTACGGCATCTCCTCTAGTAGTTTGTACAGTGGAATCTTGAACAGAAAAGCTAGCTCCATCGTAGATAGCTCGTCTGCTGTCAAATCACTCACGGCGTAATGGCTGGACTCGGTGCCGTCTGCGTTGGCAGTTCTTTTGGGACGAGACCAGAGAACTCCATAATCTCATTCGACAGCCCTGCGAGATCTTCCATTGGAAAATCCTGCATATCAATATCAGTGATATCGTCAAGCTCAGGAGCTCCTTCACGAATCACAAGCATCAAGATCTTGACACCACTCATCTCATCTTTTGCGTCTTCAAGTACTTTCGTCTTTTCCTGGATACGAATGACTTGGTTGATATTGAGCTTGTTAATCGTAAGCGCTTCAGCCATGAACGTGGTTGCCTTGCTTGCCTTTTTACCGATGAATTTATTAGCCATTTTGATTTCCGTGTTGATTGTGATTGGGAGGTTGAAAGTTGGGACTTTAGACATGGCTTGCAGCTTCGTACGCGGCAATGTCTTCATCCAACGAGCGCTTCAATGCGTATAGCGTCGCGAGGGTATTAAACACCTCTTTAGACATTTCGTTATTACTATCAAACTCGGCAATCCGTTCTACGGTTTTGCGAATACTGATATCCACGCACTTACGCATGTGAGTCTTCGTGGCTTTCAGCACATAATTAAGGCTGAATGGTTTGGAATTATTTTCCATGAATTTCTTTCTTTATTAAAAAGGGCACTTTGTTATTTAAACTCTGAGCAAATAATGCAGAGTCCCTTTTGAGATTACTTAGATGGTGTATGCACCAAAGAACGGAGACTGGATCGACAGCGTGAGCTTGGCAGTCGTGGTGTCCGTCAGCGAAGGCGTAACCATCATAGCTTCCAGCTTACCAATCCAGTAGTATTGGCTGTTAGCCACAGTGCCAAGACCTGCAACAGTAGACGCATACTTTACGTCCGTGGTTGCAGTAGGCAGCGCCGTGAGCAGCGTAAAGCGGAACACATACTGTGCCTTGCTAGCAAGAGCAGATGCAAGCAGCGTAGCGGTGCCGTCAGCAGCCCAGTCAGAAGCCACGTGGTTGATGTCAACTTCGAGCTGAGGAGCATCAGCCTGGCCTTGAATCGTACTAGAAGTAGACTGTCCATAAACAGGCACCTTCACGATGTTGGCAGGCGTACCGATTGGCGGGAAGTTACGCACGTTAGCCATACGCACAAACGTTGCAGTACCGGCAGAAGTTTCGGAGATAACACCGGAAGTGTTAGTCAAGGCACCAGCACGCGTACCGCCAGCAGAAGCGATTTCCTTCTGGAAAAGCAGTTGGAATTCAGCAGCCGTGCTGAGAGCAGCCAAGTTAACAGCAGAGATATCAGCCGCAGGCATCGAGATCGACAGATCCGAAAACATTGCAGCGCCGAGAGCAGAAATATGAGCCATATTTATTATCCAAAGTAAGACAAAGAGATAGTGTACATTGTCCTGAACAATGCGGAATTAGCTGTGTCAGGTCTTCCTGGAGACATCAAGCTCGGTCCGAATTGAACAACACCAGTACCGCTGAGAAAAGATTTACCCACTAGATAATTGTCTAGGGTGTCGGCAATTTGAGATGATCTTAAAGGACCTTCTCCAGACGGAGTAAATATTTCTACTACCATTTGTCCGGCCATTTGAGATAGATTAGCGTAGGCTAGCGTCGGTGAAGACGTCAAAATGCTTACACGAATATATTCGTTACTAGGTACATTCCCTACGAAATTGCTAGGGAACGTTGCAATAGCTTCTGAAACCCATTGCACAGAGCTGAATGTCGCAAAAGCAGCGCTTTCGAGTTGTGTGTACTTACCCATTATACAGCAGCTCCTTGCATTCGCGAAAGAGATATTGTAATGAGGAAGCCGTCATTCTCGTAAGGCAACTCCATATTCCAGGTCTCACCGTTAATTACGACCTTGTCGTATACCGTCAAGTCATCAGCAGTTTCAGCTAGCAGGATAACACTCGCGTGTATGCTGTTGTCGTCGTTGCTTCGACGCTTCTTCTTGCTGAAAATAGCTTTGATATTGGTGGTTCTAGCAGCTCCTTTCGAAGCAGCTCCGGTTGCAAAATCAAAGGATACTGAATCTTTCTGGACTAACGTGATATCTGTAGCGAGATTTCCAATGGCTTTGAAAGCATTTCTAGCTTGCGCTTGAATAAGTTCTCTGTAGCCCATTAGTTAGCTCTCCACCACCCTGTACCACCACCTTGCTTTAGCATAGGTGCGATAATAGAATGCACAAAGTTTGACAATCGCGGAGCAGGTCGAATCCCGGTAAGGCTAATTGGACCTACCTTAATGTCCGGAACCACACTCGTCTCATCTAGAATACTTTCGTTTGTCAGGATGTGAAGAGCTTGCTCAACAGTTGCTTGCACAAGTCTAGCAGGGATGTCTACGAACGGTATTCTGTAACCTACCTTGTGATCTAGATAGAACCCGACTCTAGGAAACGCTAGTGGCTGATCTGCACTTACGGCATACCCATTCCAGATTTGCGTCTCTAGAACCAAGGTAGCTGCAACCAATGCGCCTTCTTTAGCGGGAGTACTGCTAGCAGTCCACACACCATTTCCTGCGCGATTTGACATGTAGGCATCAGCTTCGGCAACATCCGCGTAAGAGTTTGTACCTTTTACTAGTGCCATAAGTGCTCCAGATTAAGCGTGGAAGATCGGCAGAATACCGAGAGCCAGCGCAGATTGCGTCTTGCGCTTCCAAGTGCCTTTGGTGGTCGTCTGGATTGCAGCAGCGCCAGCAGTGTTCAAGAACGAAGCCAGAGCTTGCGGGGTGTTAGCTGCAACAGCCGAACCTGCACCGCTAACTGCAGTGTCAACCACATATTGATACTCAGCGTCAGAAGGGAACTTGGTGGTGGCACCATTCCAGTCATAACCACCTGGGTGAGCAACATAACCCCAACGATACCAGATACTGGTAGAACCGCCGCCGTTATAAGCGTCTTCGTTGCGCTGGATACCAACAGGCTCAGGCAATACCAGCGGCTCCATTGCAATCGCACCTGGCAGCACGATGAAGGAAGTCTTCACACCAGCGACATCGACACCAGCGCCAGTATTAAGCATTGCAAGCTCAGCCGTAGAAAGGCTTTGATTGGCACGAGTTTGGATCAGACGGAACTTACCACCGAAGATCGTGTCAAACATGATGTTACCTTCGGTGACTTTGGTCTCATCAACCAAGTTAGCCGAACGCAACGATGCCAGCACTTCAGGCGACACTACCAGATACGCGTATTCAGGCTCATAATCCTTCCAGGCCATGCCGAGAGCATTCAGGAAACCTTCAGCCCGCTGAGCGCCTTGTTGCGTAACGCTAGCTGCCACTACAGGTTTCGCAGAGCCAAGATCGACGTAGAAACCATACTTCATATCGGTAGGGTCATTTGAGAACGTTTGACCGCCAAGGCCGGTTGCGCCAGAACCCGTACCTGCACCATTCAGTACTTCAGAGACTGCAACACCCTTGAGCAACGAAAGAATAGCGTTATGCTCATCTTGCGACTTAGTTTCGCCAAAGTCCTTACCGATCTTGGCAAGGCCATCAACCTGCGAGATGACACGTTGCAGGTTCACTTGGGTGGCGCCATGCGTACGTACAGTCTTAATGTACGATGCGAAGTCGGAATCATACGTAGTGCCGGTACCGTTCGCAGCATTGGTTAGGGACGCAACGTTAATCGTAGGGTTGATAGGCTTGAACCAACGAACTTGACCAATGAAGGTTTCAGTATCGGTGGTGATATTGGGATTAGGACCGACAATACCGGTGCCAGAGAGCTTGCGGGCATTGGTGTAAGCTTCGTCAGAGTATGCAGAAAGCGCATTCTGAAGAGCGTAGGTATTTGCGCCGTTGATGTTGTTAACAATTGCCGTCATAGATTATTTCCAATTAAGAGAGTTTGATTGGACCTTTAGCACCTAGTGCCAAGATCTCTGCTTGAGTCATCGCGAAGACTGACTTCTTTCCGTTATTAGTGGGAGGGAGGCTAGCGTTATTCGCATTGCCACCACCACCACTATTTGGCTTGGATTTGAATAGGAATGATTGCTCTTCTTCCTTACTAAAGACTTCGCAATAGTCTGATACAGAAATTCCAGAGCGGTGTACCCACACGCCTTGATCATTCTGCACTAGATTACCGACAATTTCCCCGAATGCCATCGTTGCAGCTTTGTCGTTCTTGAATTGATAACCCTTGAGAGCATCTTTGACAGACACATCTCTGCTGAGTTCTGTATTCTTCTTACGCAAAACTTCAAGTTCCTGGTCACGCTGTGCGAGCCGTAGCTCATAAGCTTCCCTGTGCTTGCCTTCTTCTTCAAGCTTCTTCAGTTCAGCTTCACGTTGCGTTGCCTCAAAAGCAGCGACTTTAGCCATAGCTTCGTCACGAGCTTTGAAAGCATTATCGAGTTTGTCTTTAATGGGTTTCAGTTGAGCGTCGATACGCGCTTGTACCAGCTTTGCGACCATGTCATCGTCTTTGGAAGACGAAGGCGGTACAATCACAGGTGGCACAACAGGCGTTTCGATTGGGGTACCATCAGCGTTAAAACCAGTACCGCCACCATCAATAATTTCTTCAGCCATTTTATTTCCTTATAGGTACAACCTATTTATTTCAATTGTGGTACAACCACGAGCTATCAACGACCTCAAGGGTCGAGAATCTAAATGTAATACAAGAGCGTCCAACCAGCGGCTGGGCGATATTTCAACGTACAACGTCTCTTGTGTTACAATCTAACCAATTCCGTAATAGTATCTATTGTCACGAAATTTCTGTTCAACAGGACTTAGCACCATATCTCTAGTGAGGATGTCTTGCTCTGTTATTACTCTGCCGCCGACAATGGACCTCCCTGCAACAGGGATCAAACCGATGTCTTTAGCTTCATTCAAATACTTCCAATACAGTTCATCTGGAAGACCGCGTGCGCGCATCTCGTTAAGCGTTGCGAGGATAGAGTTAGCATCCAGCGCGTCTGCGTAGATCGTGCGTAAAGCATCTCTGCCTGAGAGCATGTCTGCAGCATTTGCAAAGAAAGCATCATGCACGGTACTGGTAGGTACTCCTGCTCGTCTTCCCCAAAGATGATATTGTTTCACAAGCGTTGCGTCGTTCAAAATGTTCAAGCAAATTCGTTACGTTTGCTCGGTTTACTTGCCAAGTATTTAATTAATAATTAGACCAATTCTTACCAACACGTATGTTGTAGATTGAAGTCTTGTGGATTCCGAACAGCTTAGCAATTTCGTTGTCGCTTAAGCCTTCTTTAAAATGGTTCCGTATTACAGGAATATCTGTAACCTTGAGTTTACCTTTATAATTTTTGGTTTCAATTTTAGGCCTGCTGATGTGCTTCCATGTCTTACCGTTCCATATATGGCTTATCGCCGCTGCCGAAACACCATAACGCCTACTCACATCAATTACTGAAATCCCTGTTTCAATAAGACTAATGATTACGATAACTTGTGCCTCAGTTAGTTTAGCGACAGTACACTCTTCGCCTCTGCTAGCTAAACCTGTATCCACAGCATGCTGTACATTCTCTTTTATGGTTGTCCATTCTAGATTTTCTACTCGATTGTTTGATGGGTTACCGTCAATGTGATTCACAATAGGTAAGCTCTTAGGGTTTTCTATAAAAACTTCAGCGATTATCCGATGTACCGCAATTGAGATAGGTTTGCCACCAACCCACGCATTTATTCTGGCGTACCCTTGTCTCGAAAGAGATGGCTTTAAAATACGACCTACGTGGCCGCTTCTGATGTATCCTGTATTAGATACCTCGTATTCACTATCTCGCCACTTTTTCCAAATTTCTTGCATATTTTTTCCAAATGTTGCTTGGCAAGCAACTCCTGCAATTTCGTTTCCTTATATGCAGATCAGACTATATCTTCAACTCTAAGAGTTGTCTCCCGTTTCGAGCTTACTTAAGCTCTACGCCTTTCGGCTAGTCGTTACACCTTACGCTTTCGCGTCTTGGCTCGGTATTGTCCACAACGTATGGAGTTCCACCGAATTAGAGAGATTTATACACAGCAATATCTACTGTGATTCCCATTAACGGCATATGCTGTACGAGCTTTATTCGAATCAGCAATGTCATTAATCTTGTTCTCTTTACCTCTAAACTCTTCCCACCATGTAGGGTCTGTTTTTTGGTTTACCTGTAAGATATTGTTTACCCACTTACCCTCGCTATCTTTGTAGGATAGTTTCTCTTCGAATGTTTGCGTAAAGTTTTGCTCTAACGTAACACCATCAAAGTTCACCCAAGGCACATTAGTCCACGCCTTGTCGAGTTTATTTGGAATACCAATTTCCACACCAGGTGTGATATCTTCAGAGAACAACGAATACTTGCCTATCTTGAACCCCGTCCGCCTGCGCTTAGGTGCTTCCACACCATTAAGAAAGCTATCAGTAAAACTTCCAGGAATATAGCCAGGAATTCGCCTTAGCATCTTCTCGCGAAGCGCTTCGTCCTTGATTCCAAGAATGTTGTTAAGCCAAGTCGGAAGTTTCTTTCCAGCTTTCTTTTCGCCTAGCAGAAGAGTTTTCAACAAGGCTTCAGTATCAATATCCGATTGGTTTGGCTTGGCATTCTGAAGATAGTCATCTGCCAACCGCCCAAAGAACTTTGTAAAATCCTTCAGAATCGGAACCTGTACTGCGAGCTTCTCACTCATGATCTTAGCTACAATCTGAAAGTCATCAGGAGTGACAACTTTATTGTAGCTCCTGCTAAGCTTCTCAACATATTCTGTGGTCTTCGGATCAAGGAAGTACAGCTGCTCCATGATCTCGTCGCCTGGAGCTAACCCTTTGTTAAATATATCTCGAACGTCTTGCCTTAAAGCTTTTAGTTCTTGATACATATCAGGATCGAACTTTTCGTAACGTGCCATACGCGCTGAGATCTCTGAAAGGACAGCGTCGCGCTCCGCAGCCTTTACGACGAGGAGTCCTTCTTCTTTGCCTAAGACTTTACCCAGTTTTGCTTCTACGTTGAGAATTCCTGTCCGCTCCCCTGCGCCATAGAACGTTCATTATATTGTTAAATAGTGTTCGTTAGTCACTATTGACTTCTTTAAAAGTCCTGCATGTTGCCATGCAGATCAGACTATATCTTCAATCTTTCGACTGCCCCGCGTTTCGAGACCACTCAGTCTCTACGAGTTTCATAACCTTTCAAGGTTGTCTACTCTAGTCGTTGAACCTTCAGATACTTTTCAGTATGAGCTTGGCTGCTGATTGTCCTTTGAGGAGTTTCCAGCAATTAACGGGGTTTATACATGGCAACTGTCCACCATGTTTTGTGCCTTCGAAGCTTTACGCAGGTCCTTCTCTGTTAGGTTCAGTTTCTTGTTCAGCTCAATAAATCTAGGATCATTGAACGTACTTGCTGCAATTTCGTCGTATAATCTTTGCTTCTGATTTGTTGGCACGACATTACTAAGCTCCGCCAACTGTTTGTTACGTGTAGTCAACGCAATGATCTGAGCACCGCTGGATGAAGCATCCTGCTCAAGGGCTAGCGCAGTTTTGTAACTTTCCATTTTAGATAGATTCTTAAAGTCGCCACCCAAATGCTCATTGATCTTAGACATCTCCAAAGCAAACCTCATGAGCTTGCCTTGTTCTTCGCCATCGATCTCTGCCATTAGCCTTGACTCAAGAATCTCTCTAATATCCCCAGGCTTGCCTCTGCGCATGAGATTACCAAGCTTAATCATCTCATCACGTTGCGCTAAGGCAATCTGCTGTCGTCCCTTTACAGCTAGCGAATTGTACTTACCCTCAAGATGATCGCTTGCACCACCTAGGAATGCTCCGATCTGATCCTGTAGGTTCAAGTAGCCTATCTCTCCAAGCGTCTTGCTTTCTGCAGTACTTAGATAGGGCCTGAAAGTCTCGCCTGACTGTGGTCCTATTAGACCCCGCTCGTAAATGCGAGCACGATGGTCCAGGAAAGGATGATTGCTGAAAGCAGCGTCTTTCTCCCTAAGCCATTGCATTGCTTTGAAACGTTCATAAGCATCACCACGCTCAGAGATATAGCTGCGATAGTGATTCAGATCGCTGTAGTACTGCGCCTTACCTTTATCATCAACGAAGTTAAGAAGCTTTTGTGTGAAGTCATAAAAATCAGGATCGATCTTATATTGCGCAGACGAAGTCCAATTAAGTGCATTGGCCATGTCTTTATTTACAACTGTCACAGGAAACTCTGAAAAGCTGCTAGTAGATGTAATTGGAATACGTGTATCTGTGAAGCCTAAAGCTCCACGATCTACGAAGTACGTCTTATAACCTTCTCGAATCACCAGTCGATTCTTAGGCGTAGTTACACCGATGCGTAGGCCCAGCTCGACACGTCTGGTCAACTTTGCGTATTCGGTAATTCTAGGGTCTACAACACGAACGTTAACGCTAAACGTGTCATAATAGGGGCCAAAATACCTTCCACCCATCCGACTCTTCATTCTTCTCTTCTGCACACCGAATGTTTCAAGTTCGTAGAAGCCTTTATCCTTGGCATCATCCAACAGCTTGACACCTAGATTATACCATTCGTTTCTACTACCACGGTACTGAGCTTTGTTAAACAGATCACGCCCAAGTGCTACCGCGAGCTGGTCTCTATCAGGGGTGTCTGCATAACCTAACCGCTTAGCAAATGATAAGTAGAAATTATCAAGTGTCTTATCATCTAGCCTGAGCTTGAGCTTCAAAGGTAGCTTATAGTCAAGCACATTTCGGAGCTCTTTTGCGATCTTAGGGGCTGTCTTATCTTCCCACTTATTCTTAGCGTAGATATTCTCCGTGAAATTGTCATGGAGGTGCTGTAATTGCACAGGACCTAAAACAGGGTCCAGGTAATCCATTTGCTTAAGCTTATGAAAAAGATTAGCATCCTTTCGGATCTGTGTCTCCATGTAATCTGAGACGTTCATCACAGAGAACTTCATTTCACTGTTTAAAACAGCCTTGAGATTACCCCAAGGTTCTGGGTTCTTGCGGAAACGTTCGATATTAACACGCAGGTTTTCGCTAACTGCAGCGCGTTCATTGATACTCATAGTATCCGAGAGGTTGCCTATGAACGCCTCTAGAAACTTCTTATCTACATCCTTCAACACTTCGCTTTCTTGAATCAAGCGTTGCGTATTAGCAAATACAGCTGGGTTGGGTTGGTATAGACGAGAGTCTTCATACCTACCGGTGAGCGGGTTAAACTTCATCTGCTCTTCTCTAGGAGGAGAAGATAGCACTCTATTTCGTGTATTCTTTTTGTTGTGCAAAAGTGTTCCACGATAATTTGTCATAGATAATGTACCGTCAAGCTCTCCTGCCTGCAGCTGATAGTATTCCTTCAGAGCTTTCTGAATCTCGGGACTCTCATAGATTTCGTCTGGCCGAGTAGCGCCTAGTTTAATAGTGTCCAGTTTTTCTTTAGCTAAGGCGAATCTCCGGGTGTCCCCAGGCACGCCAGCGCCGGGTTCGGTAAGCAAGCGCAGCTCGCGGGCGCCCACAGAAGCTCCAGAAGGATTGGTGAATTGGTCGATATTGAGC
>Ga0073904_10000474_pt1 | contig 28576 bp, 32 predicted proteins | sample KloWWTrecipitate_FD_66668 | JGI IMG/M metagenome (GOLD analysis project Ga0073904, IMG submission 66668) | Active sludge microbial communities from Klosterneuburg, Austria, studying microevolution and ecology of nitrifiers - Klosterneuburg... | ecosystem: Engineered > WWTP > Aerobic digester >... | reverse complement strand
TCATCCGCCAGCTTGTAACCCAGCAACGGCCCATATTCCGCCACGAGGTTGCGCACCCGCCGCCCAAATGAATCCGCAAGTTCCTGCGTGTGTGAGGCAGCAATAACACACCTCTCAGGGTGTTGACCAAGAAACCATGCGGGGAAAAGGATCGAAGCATACGTGCTTTTGGCCGATCCGGGAGGCATGAAGATTGCCAGGCGTTTAACCGACCCGTGAGCCACCGCCGATAACTCTCTCAACACCAGTTCGTGGTGCGCCGCTGGTTCGTAACCCACCCTCTGGCACCACTGCTTGAGATGTCGTCGGCACAACAACCATTCAGCCGCCATCTGCTGCGTTGGGCGCGGTTCGCTCATGCCTTACTCCCTGCAATCGCCATGAGTTCCGCGTCAGTCAGCGCCGCCATGTCCTCGATCCTGATGGGCGCACCGTCCTTGCCAGTGTGCTCCAGTAGCTGCTTGTCCCGCCACCGACCGGGATCACGATTTTTCAACCAGAAGATGGCAGCGGTGGTGTCCGGTGGATGATGTTCCGTGTATTCGTGCTCAACCGTCCCAGATTCGGTATTGAAGATTTTGACCGCCTTATGCGAGCAACCAAGCGCCCGCTCGTAGAGCTTTGAAGCAACCTCGCAGTCCGCAACCGCTTTCCCAGCGTTTAGGGCATTAACAAACTCGGGATGGGAGTGCTTCCACTTCCACAAAGTAACGGTTGAAACCCCAAAGAAATCAGCAAGGGCAGCGTCAGTAAAACCAAGAAGGCAAAGCTTGCGCGCCTGTTCACAATGCGAATCGCGGAAAGCAGAAGGTCGGCCCCCAGCGTGTTTAGCGTCGGGCCGTTTGGCACTTGCGCGCCCAGGATGACGAGTCCTGCCTGACTTTGCAGCCATGCGGCGACATTGGCACAGTTATCGTTACCGAGTCAAGCGTTATCGTTACTTTTTTTGCTTGGAAGTTTGATTCTGCCGCTCATGGCGTCATCAACTCCATCGGACTGCGTACACTCAACGCCTCTGCGTGCAGGTAGCCCATCGTCGTTTCAAGCTGGCTGTGCCCCATCGCCTGCTGGATCGCCCGCGGATTCTGTCCCCCATTCAGGCAATGCGTGGCATAGGCGTGCCGCAGATGATGCGGCGTGATGTCCAACCCCAGCGGGCGCGCGGCAGTCCGCACACAACGCTGCACATTCACCTCCAGACAACGCCAGCGCACCATCACCCCGGAACGCGGATGCGCGCACGGTGTCCTGGCGGGAAACAGAAACGCCCACTTGGGTGAGAATTGCCAGTGCGGATACTTTCGCGCCAGTAAGCCAGGCAAAGCCACCGGCAAACCATTGAGCCGGTCCTGCTCCGCCACGCTTTTGGCATAGGCCAGTTGCGCCCGCACCGCCTCACTCAGACAACAAGGCAGACTCACAAACCTGTCCTTGCCGCCCTTGGCCGCGCGGATCACCAGTTTGGATTCCGACAGGAGCACATCCTTGACGCGCAAGTTGAGCGGTTCAGACACGCGCAATCCGCAGCCATAAATAAGCTTTACGATGAGCCGTGTAGGATAACCCCCCGTATCCTTCACCCGATCAAGCAACTGTTTCACCTCGCCCAACTCTGGCGCATACCGCAGATGCACCGGCTTTTTAGCCCGGAGAGAATCCACCTTGCCCACATCCACCTTCAACACCTCCCGATAGAAGAACAACAATGCGCAGAACGCCTGATTCTGAGTGCTGGCAGAAACGTCCTGTCGCGCAAGCTGCGTCAGAAACAATTCCATCTTTTGAGCGGGCAACAGGGCGGGCGAACACCGGTCCACGACGAACCATGAGAATCGCGTGACCCATTGAGCATAATTCTGCTCCGTGGAGAACGCCAAGTGCTTGCGCCGGACTACATCCCTTAACTGTTCAATGGCAATTTCAAGTCTCATATTAAGCGACTGGAGTTGTAGAATCCTTGTTCGGCGGCTTAATATTCTTCGAGATCATGTCGGCATTGTTTGCACTGGGCATATCCTTGGACGTATCGCACCCAGTTGATTTTATGCAGTTCGTCCGCGCTCAGTCCGCATCCACATTTCCACGTTCGGATGCGCTTTTGCTTTCCACCAGCCGCCGAACCATCTGCGTGGAGCGAACCGGCGTTGGCGTCTTGGGATTGTTTCATAGCGTTTTTGGTTGGCGTGAGTCGCCGTGTGCCGGTCGCTCACGCAGGTCGTTGTGCTGCGCTACGTAGTTCAACCACTCCTTCATTTCTCGTTGGAGTTGCTGGTCTATTTCACCCGGTTTGATGTCTTTACGGCGTGCCAGATACCAGCGCAGGCGAGCGGGCGTCGAGTTCGCAGGCACGCTGCCGTTCTCTGAGTTCATCACCCATTCGGGCACACCTGCTGCGGTTAGCATTTCGTCACAGCGGCGTAGTCTGTCCTCGGTTTGCCTGTGCTTCAGTTCTTGCAGACGCGCAGCCCAACCAGCCGGCTGCACGCGAACGGGGGATTGTTGGTCATCGGGAGTCATGGGCGTGTCGTCTGGTCCGGGTTGTCGCCGTCGGTGAGCCGGACGTTCGAGCACAGAGCGCGCGTCCACTGGTCGGCCATAGCTTCAGCTATTCCGGTGTAGGTTTTTGCGCGGTCCAGCCCACGGGTTTCTGATGGCCCGAGTTTGTTTTGCCCGCTGTTGGTTTGGTTTGCCCACCTGGGCTTTGAGTGGCTCACACCAGCGCCGCATTTCGGGCAGGACAGTTCCGCGTTTGGATAGACGCACCCGCATTTACAGACCCGCCTCGGCTTGATGTATTTGGTTGGCATCAATGGCGGCAGACCTTTCAGCCAGAGGCAGGTTGATTTACTTGCATCATCCCCGAATCTGTATGGCTGGATTATCTGGTTCGGCTTTCGGATTCGCGTCGAGATTATCCCCACCGGATTTTCGAGGCAGATATGTGGCACGTTTGCGCCAAGCAGCAGCCTCACGAAATCCAGTGCATCTTCTGTCAGCTTCGGATCACGCAGACCGCGAGTCGTCCAGTGCATGCCGGACGATGATAGATAGGTGCATGGCGGGTGAGCGATGAGCATGTCCCATCCTTCACGCAGATGATTTGTCACGTCGCCCTGATAGTGTTTGATTCCGAATCCATCGCGTTCAGTTGGCAGCAAGTCGCAAGACCAGGCATTGTGTCCGCGGGCTGCGAACGCATCGCGCACGACTCCAGAGTATTCACAAGCCACAAGCACTTTTAGTTTGATTCGGGTCTTGTGCTCGAACAAATCGTTGCAGGACGACACAGCCCCGCTTCGCAGCACGGAGTCGAGGGCTTCGTCGGCAGGCTTGGATTGTTCGAGTGTCGTCATGGTTTCAACGGCGGGTCTGTGCGCCTGAACTCATCGTTCACCTGATTGGCGTTGAGTAGTTCGAGCACGCACTCCGCGATTACCAACGACGGCCGCTGGCCCTTTCGGATGTGGCTCTTGAAGTCTCGCGTGAATATCTCGACACAGCAGGACTCGTCGGATGGTTTGTGGGTGATGCTCCAGCTCGCGATTTTGTCCGCGAGCGTCTCGAACAGTCCGATTGCGGCGTGTAGGTGTTCCGAGTAGCCGTGACAGACCCGCGAGATTTTGTAGGAGCAGACCGGGCGGTATTCAGCCGAGGTTGTCGTGTCAGGCAGTCCGAACTGGCGGCAGATTTTCGGCTTCCAGTTGCGCCACATTTCCGGCCAGCGCGATTCCGCAGTGCGGTCATTTAGAGCTTCGACGAGCCGCTGTTGCATCGCTCGATTTTCCGGCGTGTCGTATGGCGTTCCGAAGTCTTCGAGTTGCACGCCATCGAAGCACAGCACGAGAAAGTCAGCCGCACCCGTGCCGAGGCGCTTGCAGATTTCAAAGTCTATCGGCTGACTTTTTATGATGAGTTCTGGTTGCATTTTATCAGGTGAACAAGGCGTCGCAGCGAATGAGCTTTCCGCCAGTGCCGCCGAGAGTCTCTCGCAGATCGGACACCCTCGCCGCCTGCGGACGTGGTTTGGACATTTATCGCTCATCGCTGGACTTGTCGTTCGGCGTCATGCGTGGTGCGAACGTCGCTTCCATTGACCACATGTCGGGCGGGTCGCCGAGGTAGCGGTATCGTTGTCACTCGATACCGCGTGTCAGGGTTTGCGCCCGGTTCGTTGCTTTGCCCCTCGATTAGCATGTAGTCGCCTTCTGAGATTCCGCGACCTGCCTGACTTTGCAGCCATGCGGCGACATTGGCACAGTTATCGTTACCGAGTCAAGCGTTATCGTTATATTTTTTGGATAATGACTTTACGGTCTGTCTCAGGAGGCGGTCGTATCCAATGCTGTTCTTCCAGTTTTTTCCGTTCACCACAACCCTGAACGTGTCGCGCCTGCGCCGCGACGGAAACAAAACAATGTCGTAAATCTTTCCGGTCACAAATCTCCTGATTCGCCAAGACTCAATAGGCGCGGCGTAATCAATCTCAGGCGGATACTCAGGAGACGGGCCAGCCATCCGCTTCCGCTCCTTGGCAGCGTGCATCTGCGCCGATTTTTCCCGCGTCATTCGTCCGTAGCGTCTCATGTGAACTCACAATGGTTTAAGTGCGTCGGGTTGGCCTATTGCGTTGTTCGGAATTTAAATCTCGCTCATTGTCTCCGACTTCACGACGATGTTCTTGGCCTGCGAGAGGCCGTCTATAAATCCACGCATCCAGTCGTTTCCGTTTGGGTTCTGGGATTTGTGTTTCCTTGACCAGTTTATCTCCTGCTGAATTGCGTTGGAGAGTTTCTTGGTTTGCTTTTTTGTTTTCATCATTCCGAACCAGTCCTTGCAGGCGACGGCGATTCGCTCTGCGGGTTATTCGATGCCTTCAGGTCGCCGCGCCTGAAGTCTGCGTTAGAGCTACTTGCACTCCTTCAGTGCTTCGTATGCTTGGATCATCGCCACTACGTCGCCTTCCATCATTGCCTTGTGTGCGGCCTTGATGTTCAGGCTTATCATGTGGTGTCCGAACACGCCCACTGGTCCGAGTTCGGCGTAGGTTGTGAGCAGTTCCTGGCATCTCTCGATTTCTTTCGGGAGTGCCGTTCCGAGTGTTTCAGTTTTTGTTTCCATAGTCGTAGCTCTAACAATGCGCCGGACCTAACCGCTATTCACGCTGCCTCTCAATCGGTAACGCCTCTGGCTGGCGGACATCACCAGTGCGCGGTAGGTCAGCTTTTTCGTTCGGCGCTATTTCTTCGATCTTGTCCAGAGTGAAGCCTTCCACTTCCATCAGTCGGTCGCGCTTGGCTTCGTTGAATAGTCTGCGGCATTCTTCCTCGCTGGCGGCCTCGAACTCATAGGTGCGAGTTGTGGTCACACCTTCTCCGAAGTTTTCGATCCTCATGAGGAAGGGGTTTCTCGGAGGGTCTTTGAGTTGGAAGCGTGAGGTTGTGCAACGCCAGCGACGAATTGCCGAACACTCCGTGGAGCGAACCGGCGGATCGCTGGGTGGTTGAAAGTCGTCAGGCATATTATCGCTTTGGGTTGTCGCGCCGGTCGCTCACGTCGGCGTTGGGCATCACTCCCTCCACGCCACACAGTCCGCTGTCGAGCATCGCCCGTGGACGTGGCCGTTGTAGCTGGAGCGCCGATATTGAAGCTTGCCGGTTTTGCACACAGGGCAGTCCATCACTCCCTGACCACAGAAGTAGTTCGTCTGCGGTTGGTAGAAGTGGCTGATGTCTGCTGGGGCAGTTACCTCAGTCGGGATATGGTCTTTCTCTTTCCATCGGCGTCTTAGCTCTTGGAGTATCGCGTCTCTTGCTATTTTGATTTTGTCCATATTTTCTTCGAGTTCGACCGTGATGCCCAACCACCGCATGGAGCGAAGGGCGGGCAAGCGTCTGGTTTCAATTCACGTCTCAGGTCCGCCCTCGCTCATGCGGAGCGTTAGGGCTTCCAGCACGCGGGCTTTTCGGAAGCTCCTTGCTTTCCTTCGGATTGCGGCCCGAAGTCGTAGTTCGGCAGTTCCATCACTGGCTTTTCTGACATCACTTTGAGCCGTGAGACATCAAACCAGATTGAGTCTTCGAGCTTTCCGTCTTTGCTCATGCCTGGGTTGACGATGGCTTGCACGCATCCGTAGAGGTCGAAGCTCACAGATGCGACCACGCCTTTCTTTCCAGTTACTTTATCTTCGACACGCTTGCCGAGTAGTCCGAGGTGTTTCTTGATGTTGATCATATTTTTGTTTGTTGTCGTCGTTCAGCCCTAACCCGTCAGTGGAGCGAAAGCGGCGGGCCACCGCATTCGCAAATTCGTCACGTCTCGTCCGCCGCTTCGCTCACTTCTGCGTTAGCTGGCTTGGCCACGGTGATTCGTTCCATCACATGGAAGCGATGCAGTCCGGGGCTTGTGAGGATGGTCAGCAGCGGCGTCCAGTCCACTTCGGGATTCTCTTTCTCGATTGGATAGGACAGCACGCAGACGACGCACTTTTCAGGTTCTAGTTCGCCACGTCCATCGTGGTCAGGTATCGGCACGAGGATTCCGTCATACGGCCAGTCTTTCGGATGCGGCATCTTTCCGCCTTCGAGTTCGCACCAGACCTTGAGATCGTCGGCGTAGCACCACGAGCAGCGTGCGCCAGCTTCGAGCCTTCCGCCGCTGAGACGTTTCATGGCGGCATCGTAGGGCTTGCCGTAGATTTCTTCTGTCTCCTTGTGGAGTTCGGCCAGTCTTTCCAGATATGCTTTCATTTTGTTTCGAGTTCGACGCCAGCTAACCCGGCGCTGGAGAGAACGCCGGGATTGCGTTTCAGTGTTGTTCGACGCCGCTCTCCCCGGCGTCTCTCAGCTTTGCGTTGGGATGCGCGGTCACGCGCTTTGGTTCATCGGGGACATTCTTTTCCATGATCGCCCACGCTTTCAGGAGCGCCAAATCTTCAAGCATTGATTCTTTGTCGCCTGTTGGCATCTGGTTTAGATACTTCACCAGCGCGGCGCCTGTCAGCACGTCGCCCGACACGCATACGCTACCCAGTCGTTCGGACAGTTGTTTATCGCGACATCCCAACAAGGTCGCTGAAGCGCAACCGGACTTGCGCTCTAGGTCTGCGAGCACGTCATCTGGCTTCTCAGCATTCATCTGGAATTGGATGTCGGTTTTCATTCGGCGTCCGGTCGCTGACCTTTCGCGTTAGAGGCTATTGCCGCGTCGAGCGATTCGCGGCTGGTCAGGTAGATTTCGCCGACCTTGATGTGGGAGTTCGAGAGCAGCCAGTCCATGCGCCGCTTGTCGGCCAGTGTGGCATCGCAGCAGTGGGAGCAGAGTCCTATTTCGACAGCCCGCACCAGCGGCGTGCTACAGCAGTTACATTTTGGTTCGTTCATATTTTTGTGTTGTTGACGTTCGCCTCTAACCAGACGGTGCAGCGAATGAGCCTTAGCCTCACCAGTTCCGACGGTCATCTTCGCGCCGATACGCTTGATTCGTTCGAACTCTTTGTGGCTATGGCGGCTCATCGCTGACCTTTCTCGTTGGGCCACTCGCGTTTCGTGACTTCGATAGCCTCCAAAAGAAGCCGGGCCGACTGCCGGGCGTCCGCGACTGGATTATGCACCGGCATTTCCGATTCGAGCCGGGCGTGTGTTTTCATCGGGTCTTGCCCGACTGCCATCATCACCGACGAGATTTCCACCAGCGGATACGGCCCGGAGAATCGGCGCTCGTCTGGCGATGCGTCCACGCACGCGGCGAGGAATCGAGCTTCGACCGGCCACGCGCAGTCAGCGGCGAGCAGTGCGCCTTTGGCTTTCCATTCCATCCACCGACACCAGAAGTTTTCACGGACGGCGAGCAGGTCGGCAGAGTCCGGCGCGATTTGCGGGATGTTCTCATACACCCACAGGCGGTCACTGTCCGCGCCGTTGGCCTTGCTCGCAGGACACGCGAACATTCCAGATTCCACTTCCTTGCCATCTTGGATGACGACATACCCCACCGCGTATCCGTCGCCGTGGAGGCCGATGGATTCCACATCGAAGACCATTGCAGGGATACCGTGGCCCAACAAGCGAGTGGAGCTAACAGCCCCCGCGCTCTCAGTTTGTTTCGAGTCGTTTTGCATATTGTTCACTTTTGGTCGTTCTACAATTTCCGCTCCTTGGCTATCAAAGAAGCCATGAGCCACGCGCAGCGCCGCTCTAGAGCGTAGGCAGCCGCTTGATGACACGTCTTCGACTATCTCAGGTTTGTTATTCACTTTCACTTAAAAACCCCCCACAGGTGCTCCGCCATCTGCGCGGGTGTCGTCTTGACCCGTTTTTCAGCAGCCGCGTTCTTCACATCGCTCATCACCCGCATCACTTTTTCCGGGTTAACCTTGATCCGCTCAACCCATTTCCCGCCGTCATTCACCCATTGCCCGTTAAGCACGGATTCACAAAAAACCGCCACTTCCGCCTGCCCCTTCGTCAATCCCCGCCCCCCGGACCCCCCACCCTGAAAAGGCTTAGAAACTTTGTCGGAGCCTTTCTGTACTCTGTCTTCTGTACTCTGAAGTATAGGGTGTGACTCCGGCGTGACAGGCCCGTTATCCGTCGCTCCCTCCCTGTGCCGCGCCTGCCTCAATGCCGCATTTTTACGCTCATCCGCCTCCTTTTTCATGCGTCGGTTAGTCACCGTGACAATCCCGTTTACATCATCAGCAACATCCGCCGTCCCGCACAGTTCCCACTCATTCATTGCCCCGCTGACCTCGTCCGTCGAGCAAGACGCCAACCGGGATAATTGAACCCGGTTGCCCGCTATGACTCCGCTCCGGTCGTTAGCCATGTGGCAAAGAAAATCAAACCATATCCCGCGCGCCGAAGGACTCAACATCCGCACCGCTGGATCGCTCAACCAGTCCCCCTGGTAGAACTGCATAAAAGGGAGTTTCGCCATGTCAATCCCTGTCCGATGGTGGCAATGCCGCACGCCCAGCCTGATTGGGGTCAGGTATTGGCGGTTTCTGTCGCCGTGCCCTCGGTCGCTTGCGCCCGATCATCCTGCGCAGCGGCGCACACACCCCGCACTGGCAGTCATGGATGTTTTGCAGCGTGAAATGGCAGTGGGAAGTCTGGCCGCTCATCGTTGCCCTTCCGGCGGGCGCGCCCATTTGCGCCGCACCATCTCCAGCGCCTTCTTGAATTGCTCCTCCGTCACATTTTCCCGGGGCATCCGCTGCCGGGCCAGCAACACCCTGCGCGGGCGCACCGTCCCGTGCCGGGTCGCCTCGTGTTGCTCGTATTGACCAATGGCGCGTGGCATCATAACTCCATCAAGAATGGCAGCCTGTTAGTTCGGAAGCCGCACGCTCCGCGATGTCCTCCGCCACCGTATTTCTTGGCGATCAACGACAGGTCGTGATGCTCCTTGCCGGGCGCGTGATACAAGCTCACCGACCAATCCTTGCCCGTCCACTTGAAGCCAAAGCAGGCATCGTGATCCGGCGTCATCCCCTCCGTGAATAGGAGGCTGTTGTATCGCGCCGCATTGCAGGCGAGGAACGTCATCCCTTCCCACTGGATTGTGAATCCGATTTCCTTGATGATGCTGGCGTTCTCTTTGGTGCGGGCGTATTGGAGAGCGCGGCCTTGGTTTAGGAGTCTTGCCACCGTGCCTTCATCCCCAACACCCGTCGAGAGCAGCGCGTCCCATGTGTTCGGATACAGTTCCTCGCTTCTGAGTCCGTGCTGGAAAAGCTCCGCATTGTCATCACGCTTGTCCCAGATGTCGTACTCTCCCGCGAGGCGCACTGCCCAAGGCTCGTTTACCGTGCGCTCCTTGTAATCCTGAATCATCGGAAGAACGCCCGCTGGGCGTATTGGGATTCCGATCTCGCTACCAGTGCGAGGAGTATTCCCGTCCACCAGCGTAAACCACTGCCACGCCAACCGGCACGCCGCCACGCCATCAATGCGGTAGCCTGGGATGGTGGGTGGAAATTTCTCAATGGCGCTCTTGTGGTGGTCAATCCAGATAAGGTTGGGGTGGTCCATTAGCCCGTCCTGATTTATCAGTCCGGTGTCTCCTATCGAGATGTCCAGCATGTAGAGCCGGGCATTGTCTGGAATTTTTGGCGTGTCGTCGCCGTAATTCCAGCCGATCAATTCGGCGTCGGGCAGGAATTTGCGGGCGATCTCGCGGCAGAAGATGCCATCAAAATCGGCTGAGTGGTAAATGACGTAGGTTTTCATTGGTGTTTTGATTTTGGTCATTGGATTTTTTTAGTGCCGTCTTTCCGGGCTGTCACCTATGTTTCGCGCTTTTGGCGTTGGTTCGCCGCATTTACGGGTTAACGCTATTCCGGGCTGTGCCTCGTTCCACGCTTGCAGCCATCCCTATGCTTGCCGTCAGGCTCTCGCCTGGAGTGGAATGGGAAAAATTCATAGTTGCTTCCATGGTCAAAATAGTTCCGCCTGGGCCACCGTCCGTTTCAGCCGCCACACAATCGCCCGCAGTCCGCTCCGGTTGGTCCGCCTCAATTCCGTCGGCTCGATCTTCTGCATCTGACGCAGTTCCGAGAACCTCGGCCTCACCCCAAGTATATCCGCGCCCAGCCGCTCCGCCGCCTCATCCGTGGTCAGGTTGCCGACCCGGTGCATCAACTCCAGGATTCGATCACGCAACCCCGGCGCAGACCCCGCCATCTCCGCCGCCGCCTCCGCGCTCGTGCCAGACACCTTGTAACCCGAATGTTGGGGATATGTGGATGTCATGGCTCAGGAAAGTTGCCCGCTCAACAACAACAGGCTCGCCAGCCGGTGGCCCTTGCGGTTGCGGGCGGAGAGCCGCCCCGTGCGAAGCCAGTAACACAGGCGCTTCACGAGTCCCCCCGCTTGGAATACTCGTCAAAAAACCGCTCCACATCACGGTCGCCAGCCGCCGCGCTCGCGCACAGCGCAAACAACACAGCATGGGCAGCCACATACGCCACAAACAACAGGATGGTCATCATAATCTCTCTCGCTTTCGTTGTGGGGTGGCGCGTGTTGTCACGCGACACCCCTGCCACGCCGGATAGAACGACCTAAGCCGCCGCAGGCAAAGTTTCATTGGGCATCGGTGGATATTCCCGAGGCTCGCACAAGCATCGGATCGCCGGACCACGGCCACGGCCATCCGTCAGCCCAGCCCGCGCCCAGATCATCATCCGGTGACTCCAATCCAACTCGCAGGCAATGGCGTGAAACGCCAGATGCCTCGTGGTTGGTTGCATTTCCTCCACAATCGCGCCATACGCCTGGAACAATCGCGGCGGGGCGGATTCGTAACTGATCAGGTTGGACAGGTTTGTGGCCGTCACCAGCGCGTGAGTGTCAGTGCTGGTCAATCCCGCCGTGGCGTGCCGTCCACCCAGATTGGCTTGAAGCCACTTGATGATTTCTTTCGATGTTTTCATTGGTCGTTCTTTCTTTGGTTGCCCGGCAGCACCATGCCGACGGGAAATATGTATGCACAACAATGGTTATCGCTACTTGCGGTTTGTCCTGTTAATAAATTCTCCGAGCAGCACATCCCGCTTGCCGGTTTTCAGATTTGCCCGGCTGATGATGTCCCGACAACCGCGCGCGTGATACCGCACCAGCGTCATTGCGGATGGTTCTACGGCAATCACTTTTCCGGGCGGAAGTCCTTTGATTTGATCTTTTATTTTCATTTGACTACGGATGAATTTAACAGACTCCTGCCGTCTGTCAAATAAATTCTTGATTTTATTTAATGGCGGTGAAATACTGTTCGCGACATGTTCAAACTCTCTGACTTCAATGAAAATGATCAAACCGAAGCGTGAATGCGATTTTTGCGGGATGACTTACACGCCCAAAAGACGTGCGCAAAAGTTTTGTTCTGAAACGTGCGGCCATAAGAACAGACGCACCTATTTTTTGCAAAAGTGCCGAAGGTGTGGTGCAGCATTACGGCGTGAACAGCAGAGGGCCCATAATGAGTATTGCTCATTCTCTTGCGCGAATAGCATTATCACCGAACGCAGGATACAAGCCGGAAAAAAAATGGCTGAGATGCCAGATCATCAACCGAATCAATTCCATTTTCTTGCAAAAAAATGGTGGTTCACATCACCCATGAACAAAGATTACAACTGCATCAATCTAAAAGAGTTTATTCGGCGTAACAGCAATTTGTTTAACCCTGATGATGTTCATTGGGTTGTTCGGCAAGGCAACCTAACTTGCCGGGCCTACTGTGGATTAAGGTCTCTCAGACCGTCAGGAAAATGTGTTCTTGGAAGTTGGAAAGGATGGCGATGGAACAGCATAACAGACCGGCGCTTTGGGTCGGACCCAGTTAGGGTGCAGTCAACATGATCAAACTCGCCACGCTTGATGAAAAACTCCGACGCAGGATCACCCGCCAGATTGCCGAAGAAGATGCCATCCGCGCCCAACTCCATCACCCTGTTCGTCCCGTTCCGCCCGCCGTCCCGCAACCGCTCCGACGGCAGGTTGCGCCTGATCATGCTCGACAAGGCCGCAGCCCGCGCCGCCTGGTTGTCAGCCTCATCGGCCTGCGCCGCCGAACTCTCGACGATGATAACTTCAATGGCGCGTGCAAACACCTCCGGGACGCCATCGCCGCCAGTCTCCACATGGACGACGGTGACAAAGCTCTCCGCTGGCAATACCAGCAACTCCACACCACCGGACGCGAAGGCGTCATAGTCCAAATCGAACTAATATGAACGACTACCACATGAACAGCGAGGCAGGCAACCTCTCGATGGCTGCCCTTGAAAAAACAATCCGCGCGCATGATGCAGCTTTCCTTGTGTCAGCCGCCAAGATGAACGCGGAAGATTACAAGCAGTGCATGGAGATATGTGACGAAGGTGTTCAGTCTTTCGTTAATGCGGGCAAAGACTGCGCGCCACTTCAAAACCTTGTTGTTGGATTGGCGTTCACACTCAAAGCCCTTGAGAACTGGAGAAAACTTGGTCCGTTGGGGGATGGTATTGCAGGAAAGACACCGCTATGAGCGAAAACACCAACATCCAATGGTGCGACAGCACCGTAAATTTCTGGTCCGGCTGCACCAAGGTTAGTGCAGGTTGCGCAAACTGTTACGCTGAGGAATTAAGCAACCGCTTTCCGACCTTCGGCAAGTGGGGCAATGGCGCGCCACGCACACTGCATAATTCTGCGTTCAGTCTGGCACGGCAATTAAACCGCAAACCGTGGATTTGCCCCGATTGCCACACCCAAGCCGCGCGCTTGGATGGTGACTGTAAATGCGGGCAGATTGGTGCCACCGGCCATACGCGCCGCCGACGCATATTTTCCCTTTCGATGGGTGACTGGCTCGATCCTGAGGTGCCGCTGGATTGGCTGGCCCGGATGATAGTCACGGTGGACGAGTGCCGGAACGTAGAGTGGCTACTGGTTACCAAGCGCCCGGAGCTTTTCCATAAAAGACTACATGACGTGTGGGCGCAACGCGATTTCAAAGATCGCGCCAAAGGCGTGGCATTAGCGTGGTCAAACGGATCACCAGCCGGCACGAATGACGACGGAACGCCCATGTTTGACGTGCCGCGCCACGTCATGTTTCTAGCTTCGGTCGAGAACCAGGATGCGGCAGACGAGCGTTACGCCGAACTGTTGGACATCCCTGGCAGGCGCGGTATCAGCGTCGAGCCGCTGCTTGGGCCGGTAAATCTACACCTGCAACACGGCTGTCGTGGTTGCAATCATCCCGGCAACATCATGCCCGCAATGAATGCGAACGGGCGATGCTCGGAGTGTGACGGCACAGGTCAGGAACCGTCTGGAATTGACTGGGTGATTGTGGGCGGTGAGTCTGGCCATCACGCCAGACCGTGCAACGTGGAGTGGATTGCAAGCATCAAGGATCAATGCGCAGAGGCGGGCGTCCCGTGCTTTGTAAAGCAGCTTGGAAAAAATCCTGGCTATACCATTGGTGGCGAGTTTAAGCGCAAAGTCCTTGTGTTGGACATGGCGCATGGCGGTGATATGGACGAATGGCCTGAAAATGTGAGCGTTCGCCAGTTTTACAAATGACAGTCAGCCCCATCGAAGGCGAGCCGGACAGGTTTCAGGTGATGTCCGCCACGGATGGTTTGCCGTGGCTGGTGGACCTGCATCCAGGACAGGACATGCCCCGGTGCTCCTGCGCCATCATCCATAACCGCACCGCCGACCGATGGCACTGCCAGCACCTCCGCGCCGTGATCCACTTTTTACGCCATGAAAAAGAAACCCAGCCCAAAACGTAACGCCTGCCACTGTTGCCGGAGCCCAATAGGCACCAACCCGGATTGCCCGCTCTGCGCCAGGCTCAATGCCCGCCTGCGACCGCCCGTGGTGTTCCGGGCCGTGGGTCGCCGCGTCGTGAGAGTGCATGAATAACCATTTACGGCGTGGTTCTACTGGTGCGGCTCTGATCCTCCACAATCTGCCGCAATAACGCCGGGTTGGGATCCCGCTTTGGCACCTGCTTGCTCTTAAACAGGAATTTCTCACGGTGATCGAGCGCCTTGAGACGGCTGTAATACTTGCTGGCGAGTTCCAATTCCTCTTTCTGACGGGTTGTCAGTGTCTTGGCGTATTCCGCCCGCGACGCCGTGTTCAGGTCGGCCAGCGGATGTTGATTGCGGATGCTGGCGTCCAGGCGCTCCGCCGTGTAGCCGAATTGAATCAGCCGGTTGTAGAACCGTTCCGCGTTGGCCACATCGCCACGGTAAATGCTCTTGCGGAAATTGCGCAGGGCCAATGCCTCCGGGGCATCGTAGCTGCCTTGCTCAAAGCGTTTGCCGGTCTTGGCCTCCTTCCAGTCGCTGGCATCCTCCCGCGCCTCGTAATAGGCCCATTGCTCCGGATCGCGCCGACGGATTTGAAGGATGATCTGTTGCAGTTGCTCGGTCGCCGGCTGGCTGTAGTAATCCTGGTCAAACGCCGCCCGCAATGTGCCCACCACACGCTGGTCCGTAAGCCCGCCCACAAATCGCCACCACTTTTCCGCCTTGGGAATCTGCCGCTGGTCAAACACATCTGGGAACGTGGCCAGCCCGCTGGCAAGCTCGTAGGGCGCTTTGAGCAATGGCCCGCCGGATTGAGCCGCCTTGTTGCCTACGTCCATCGGCAGTTGCTTGGCGTAATCACGAATGAACTGATTCAGCGTGATCTGGCCGCGCACGTATTCCATGAACAGGCGCTTCATGTTCTGCCCACCTGTCCACTCGACCACATCGCTCCACGCCGACGGGGTGTAAACCACCTTCACCTGTCCATTGGCATCCTTGCCCAGCAGCAGGTGGCCGCGCCGCCGGTCCGCCTCGCTCAACTTGCTTTCCAGATCGTCATCCTCATCCCACAGACCCATTGCCACGCCGCCGAACTGATTCCAAAGCTCCTTGGCAATGCCCACCGCCAGCAGCGTGGACACCACCCGGATGCCGGCATACCGCAGCGCCGCCGTGCGCTCCGTGCCCCCGGGCACACCCTTGATCCCGTCGGCAATGTTCCGCAGTTGATTGGCGTGATACCGGAAGTTCACATCCTGCCACGACCAGAACGGAATGGCGTATTGCCTCAGCCATTGCCCCACCACACCGAGACTCTGGTAATCGCCGTAGGTTTTCAGGCTGATCTCGGCGGCCTTGGCAAAGATCAATTCATCCCCGTCCAGCAACCGGCGTTGACCGTCCACGTCCTCGCCCAATGCCTCGATGTCCCCATGAAACGCCCCGGCATACACCGGCTCTTTGCCCGCACGCAACCGCTCCACATCCGCCAGGAACTTGGCATACCGGAACACACCCTCCCGGAATTTACTGCCCCGCATCGGCGATTCCAGCACTGTTCGAACATTGTCCCACCGCGCCTCTCCCGTGGTCAGAAACGCCTTAAATTGAGGCAGCTTCGCCAGTTCACCAGCCTCCCCAGCAGTGATCGTCTCAAATACCCCCTCGCGCTGTGCCGCTTTGAACTCTGGGGATTGAGTGCCCTGATCGGACTGCCACAACTCACGGGCCGCCCGCGCCATGTGTTTGGCCACGGCTGGATCTGCCGCCAGCACCTTGTCTATGGCATCGGTGGAAAGGTTGCCGTATTCGTAGCGTATCCAGTTCCACGGGGCAAAGAGCGTGGTTTTCTTCCAGAAATTGTTCAGCGCCCGCGCCGGCAGTCCGAGCGCATGTCCGAGCCCTGGATTGGCCGCAGCCGCCTCGCGCCTGGCAATGCCGTTGAGCGCATCGGCAATCTCCGCCGGCAACGCCCATTGGATCTTCTCCCCCGCCACCAGCGCCGCGTGCAGGTCCTCGGGTTTGACCTTGAGCACGAGCCCGCTTTCGCCCAGCCGCTCCCGGAGGTCGCCATCGTTGAACAGCACCCCCAGCTTTTCTGCCATCACCTCACGGCTCAGGATGTAATCCATGCGCAATGGCAGCTTCTTATACGGCGTGAAAACCTTGTAACCCGGCGGAATGTTCCACGGTTTGTTCCACGTGGAACTTCCATGCTGCTTCTTGAGTTGCTCGCTGATGTCGTAGGGCTGCCAGTATTTCTGGACCAGATCAATCCGCGCGTTGTGCGCCAGCACATCCGCCGTGTGCAACATCATGGCCTTCAAGTAATCCGTCTGAATCAAGGCCCCGCTGCCCGTCGGTGCAATCAGATATTTTCGGAAGTCCTCCTCGGTCGTCGCCCGCACCCGCGCGAAGTTGCCGGTCCAATGGTCAATGACGTGGTGCGGGAAATAGAGCGGATTTCGCAGGCTCTCCGGGATGATCTCGCCATGCGCCAGGATGGACTTCTGTAACTCCTCCGTCAGCGCGTAGTGCCGGCGTAACGCTTCCGTGATCGCCAGCCCGTCTTTATGGTCGGCAATCAGGGATGTCAACTTGCGCAATTCATCGGCCACATCCTCCACAATCAACCCTTGTGGCAATGTGATCGGCTTGCCCTGCTCGTTTTTCAGGTAAGTCCCGCGCCACCACAAATCGCGGTAAAGCACCAGCCGCCGGAACAGGTCGAACGGGTCCTTGTTCAACTCCGCTTCGAGCGCCGCCATGCGAGCGTCAATCTTTGCCAGTTGCGCAGGGTTCATTGCCGCGCGTTGCCGGGCGTTGCCAAGCTGGAAGAACTGTTGGAGTATGGCATTATCCGCGCCCTTGCGGCCCAGCTTGGTCAGCGGTTCGAGCACCCGGTTGATTTTCTCCGCAGCCTCCTTGCGCACCGCGTTGTTTTCCACGGCAAAGAGCCGGTAGCCGCGCCGGAACAGGGCCGACTTCTCCGCGCGCTCACCCGTCAACGGCAGTTCCGGGATCGGGCTGGTGAGATAACGCAGACCCGCCTTCAAGCTGTTCCAGAAATCGCCAATGCCCTTGCGCCCGCCGTCCGTGGCGCTTTCCAGGTTGCGCTTGCGCAAATCCCGCGAACCATTCGGGGCAGGTCTGGCGGCAGGTTTCCCGTTGGCAGCCAACTCCGCCTGATCATCCGACCAGCCCTTGAGCACGTTGAGCCGGGTTTGAAGATCATTCCGCAGTTGGGTCAGGTCCGCTGGGATTGCCTCACTGCGGGCCGTGTGCGTGGAGATTTCGTCCTGGGCATGGTTCAACAGGGAAACTGTCTGCGCAATGAGTTCGGCTGTTTCTGCCGGACTCCGCGCCGCGTCTGTGGCGCTGGTCATCTGCTTCAACTGTTCGGCCAACAGCCGGTTGAGTTTGGACACTGCCGCGTTCTTGGCTGCCAACGCCTTGGCCTTTGTCATGCCCTCCGGCGGCTTGATGTGCTGCCGGATCGCCGCCATCAACTCCTTCTCCGCCTTGGTGATCTTGTCCTGTAACTGACGGAATGGTCCATCGGTCGGTGAGGTTGACTCCTCCTGCCGCTCCTTGCTGAACAACGCCTGCCCGCCCATGACGGACTCGCGGATGTCGGGGGTGATGGCGAGGGAGTGAATAGACTCATTGGCGGTTGCATTAAGCACTTCGACTTTTGCACCCGGATAAAGATGTTTGTATTCTTCAAGGCCAGCTTTAGCCCTGTCAGCCGTGCTGTAGGTGTTTATCCTGCCACCATTGGCGTCAACAAGCTCATAACTGAACTTGGCATCTTTTGACGGTACTGTGAGAGAATCCATCCCCACCTTCTGCCCAGCCCTCTTCACCGCTGGCAGGTTGTTGACGACGTTGCGGAAATCCACGTCGTAGAGTTTTTTAAGACCAGTGCCACCAATGTCCAACCCTTCACCTTTAAGCCGTCCCTCTGTGGATTGGTTGATTTTTTCCGCGATGTCTTTACCGATGATGTCAGCCAGTGGTTTCCCATCGAATCCAGACGGGTTTTTCAATTTGATGTCATGGGCAATGCCATCACGAACCACGAATGAAATCGGCGCACCGTCCACAAGGTTGATGTTGACGTGTTTTCCATCGAACTGCGGGTAAGTCCCCCATTGAACGTGACTGACTTTAGAGCTTAACGAGTATCGCTCTGCCTGCTGCTCGCCAGTCGTCCACCCCACCGAATCAAACCCATTCTCAGCCGCGTGGCGCAACGCCCACTTGAACGCAATCTCGCGCCAGTTCTTTTGGAACAGCGCGGGCATCTTCTCGAACTGGCCTTTTTGCGGGGCTTGAACTTCTTCGAGAAACAAAAGTTTTTTGCCATCGGCGGTCGTGCGCTCATTGAATCGCAATCGCACCACAGGATTTGAAACGTCTGAATATTGCGAGTGACCGTCGTGCCAGTTTTTTCCATGAATCGAATGGTAACTCGCTATTGCTTCTTGCGGTGTTGCTCCATGTCCGCTTGGAACTGGCGACCTCCCACGCTCGTCGGAAACCACCCATTTGTAATTATTTGGCGGGTTATTGGCTGCATTGAGTTTTGCAGAATATCCCTCTGGGAGCTTTAGTCTCGCATCCGGCACCGTCAACAGCACTTCCCGATAACTTCCTTCTTTCGCGCCGGGCAGTTGGTAGGTGGAGAAGTGGGTTTCGTGTCGCTTAACGGCATCTTGCAAGTGTTCTTGTTCTGCAAACTCTGCATCTGTCAAAGTGCCAGCTTGTTCTGCGTCGAACAATTCAGTTAGTCGCGCTTCATCGGCATCCGACAAACTTCCCAACGTCACATCCATCACATGAATCTCGTTCGCCTTGAGATAGTCCAGCACTTCCTGCTTGGTGTAGGTCTTGCCGTCCTCCAAATCGTTGACGCCAACCAGCGCAAATTCATCCGTGCTCGATCCGAGCTTGCTGTTGCGGATGGTCGCCTTCCACTGTGCGCCCGATGCCTTGCCCTGCTGCGATAACTCCACCGCACGAGTCAGACGGGAGTAAAATGGATTCTCATTGCGCTCCTTCGAGAACAACGCGCCCTGCCCGCTCTTGTCCTGGCGCACTTCCGCGCCGAACATCTCTTTCGTGGTGTCCACGTCTGCGCCGGTCAGCTTTGCACCCGCGCGCTCCTGCATGGACGCTTTCGCCTTGGCTTCGTCTGCCTTGCGCTTCTCATCGGCAAGACGAGACTTCTGGTCGGAAACACTCTCCGGCGCGTCAAAGCTGAATAAGTCCTCACCGCGCTCTTTGGAGAATTTTGCGCCGGATTTCTGTTGAAGAAAGGCTGTCACCTCCTCATCAGTCGCTTCTCGAATATCCTGAACCCAGCCCGGGCTACTAGACATTGCGGAGTCAAAACCATTATCCTTAAACCACCGCTCCGCGATGATCGAATTTCCTTTGATTGAAGCTGTCCAACTCGGAAACTCTCTGCGTTTTTTTGTAACGTCCGATAGCGGAACGCGAACTCCAGAAAACATTGGATCATCTTTGGTGCGCTTGATGAAAATGAACGCCCCCGGATAAGCAAGATTTTGAACATGATCTATCCTGTCGGTTACGTCTTGTCCTCTGTATTCATAAAACGTCTTGTCCGACTTGCTTATTTTGAAACCTAAGACAGACCAACGCCCCATTATGTCCTCATCTTGCTGGCTTTCTCGCGATGCGTTTGAAGCATCCAAGAACGCTACGGCCAAATCGGTTGGCAAATCCATTGCTAGATTTTCGCGACCGAGCATGGCCTTTGTGGAGAACTTCTTCGCCGCTGCCTCTGCCAATTCTCGCCCCCTGCGTGAATCAACATCCGGCATTAGCCCACGCAACAATGCGGCTATCTCTGTGAGTGCATCTCCTTTTATTGGCGATGATGCAGCAGACTCAAGAACTCGGTCAATCGCATCGCTTTCCTCTTTTGATATACCGTCAGAACCTTCGTTGCGGTCTTTGGAGAATGGATTTTCGTCGCTCTCTTGCGCAACAACATCCTCACCGATCCCAGCCTTGCGATACTGCGTTTCCTTCGCCGCCTCCACCAGCATCGTCCGCAACGCATCACGCGCTGCCTCGATGTCGGCAATGTGTTCGTCCACGTTGTAACGGCTCATCTCACCGCCTTTAAGTTTGGCAATCAGCTTGTCCAACCATTGAATCGCAATCCGCGCAAACCGCTTGAACAGGTTCGGCTCTTGTTGCGCCAAAGATTTCAGGAAAGCCGGGTCCGCCAGACTATCGCCCAGGAAATCCCCCAGCAATTCCTCGGTGATCTGTGCATCGCTCTTTCCAGCATACGCCGGGTCGGTCAGCCGCGAGCGATAACCCTCCACGTCCATCTCACCAACTGCCGCCACCAGTTCGGCATACAGCCCCGGATGCGTCTCCTTGATGTGGTGCAACAACTCGTGTCCGGCCACAGTCAGCATGGGTTTGCCGGCGCGAACATGGATCAGGACGGTTTTAGTTCCGACAAACTTGACTCCGTTGAACGGGAGTGCCCCGGCGGAATCCACGAAGATGATGTTGAGGTCGTAAAGCCGCTCTAACAGTTGCGCAATCTCTGCTGTTGCCGCTGATGGTAGGCCCGGCTTGCCGCCCGTCCCTGTGCTGTGTCCCGGTCGAAGTTGAACTTTGGCTCCTGCATTGCGCACTCCAACAGCACGGAGTCCTTTAAGCTCAGGGAGTCCCGGATTACTGGCGGCGAGCCTGTCAACGATGGCTTGCTGTTGCTCAAGGGCGGGAGACGCTTCGGTTTCACTGCGGGAAAACTGCTCCAAGGCCCGGCGCTTTGCAATAGAATTGTCACCGGGAAATTGCTGCGTCAGATAATCCACCAGCTTTGGCAACGCCCGTGCCCGGTCCACCACGCTGTTCCACTGCCCATCGGGCAACACCGTCCGCATGGCCCGCTCGATGGCGGCATTGCGCAACCTGGCATTCTCAACGCCCTGCTCCTGCATGGCGGTGTTCCGGTCGTAAGCCTCGCCCGGTGCCCATCCCAGTTGTGGCGCGTAATCCTCCACGACAAGCGCAAACTCAGCGGCATCCGCCTTGACCTGCTCCTGTTGCTCTGCCGGCACGGTCGCCAGTTCTTCCTGCTTGGCGCGACGGGCCCGGTCGGTCTTGGTCAACATCAACTGATTTGCTGCCACCATTCGGAATGTTTTTTCGCCCTCGACCTGGACTTGCGCGCTGCCATCCGGTTGCAGTTGAGTGATCCGCGCCAGATGTTCCTTGTTCGAGCGGTTTGACAACCGCACCGCCACCTTTTGCCCTACGGCGAACGTGGGTTTGTTTGGAGTAGCAGGTAGGGCAACCGTCTGTACCGGCGGTTGCCCCACTGGAATTGCCGCGCCAGGACTGGCCTGCACCGGCATTTCAGTGCCCGTTTGCACATTGGAGCCAGTGATGGTTTGCGCGGGCTTTTCCGTAGCATCCGGTTGCCCGGAAGGTTTCAACAAAGCATTACCCTGATTCGCCACAAGCGCCGCTTGCAAGTCCGCTACAACTCCCGTCAGATTCGACAATGCCTGCTCCACCGTTGGAGGCTTTCCTCCGGGCCGCGCAATATCCTCCGTCCCTCCCGGCAATGCCTCCAGTTCCGTGCGTACCTGCGTGGCCTGCTCCGGTGAAGCGCTGGCAGGGGCGGGGGTCGCCGCCGCCTCTGCCAGCGTGGCTTTGGTACCATTCAAACCCGAAGAAGCCTGTGCGGTTTCCTGCGGGGATTGCGACTCCGAAGCCACCTCATCAAAAATATCAAACACGTTCCCGCGCGTCTCCGCCGGGTCAATCGGCGGCGCAAAGCCCGGAGGAAACGACTGTTCAAGCGCAATCTGTTGCCCGCTCTCCTGCAATGCTTGGTCAATGTTTTCGTTGGACCGCGCCTCGCTGAACGCCTGCCCCGCCTTGTGTCCGGCCAGTCTCGTGCCCTGGGCCACACCGCCCAGCAACAGGGATCCGCCCGCCGCGCTGGCGCCCTCCTGCAAGGCCGCCGCAATGTTCGGTTTGCCGTGGACAATGGCATCCTGCCAGAGCCGTTGCAGACTCTCCGTGCCGCCCTCCATAGCGGCATCCTTGGCCCGCTCCGAGAAGAACGCCAGAACCGCCTCACCGCCCCCTTTCCGCGCAAGTTCCCGCACCTCGTTCTCAGCCGCAGAGCCAAACCAGCGCCGCGCCAGCCTGCCCGCACCGCCGATGTACTCGAGGGGGATCGCACCCGCCGCGTAAAGACTCGCCTTGGCGCTCGCTTTGCCTGGGTTTAACGGTTCGCCGGTGTCCTGCTGCCGCGCAATCTCGGATTCATAGGCATCGCTCAGTTCCATGAGGAACATGCCTGACATCATCGGCGCAACACCCAATGGTGCCATAAACATGCTCGCGCCAAGGCTGCCTGCTCCTTCAAACGCCGACGCTAATGGACGGTTCACGTTTGATGGCTGGGGAGAGTCGGGAATGGTTTTCTCGATGGCATGGCCCAGCCGCGCCATGCCGTGGCCTGAAATCTCGGCGGCAATCTGTTCCGGCGTCTTGGCGGCCTGCTGGTTGTGCCAGTCCTGTTCGGCCCGGATGGATTCCGCCGTCTCCATGCCCACCTCCCGCGGGAAGGGTCCGGCCTGCGCCGCCAGCACGGCCAATCCCTTGGGGGCCGCCGCCGCGGTGCTTTTGAAGCCGCGTTCCAGCCGGATGGCATCCACCGCCAGCTTGTCCGCCGCGCTCAGATCCTTCCACGTCTGCCGCTTAATGAGTTCCTCGGGGCTGACCGTGGGTTGATCCCACACACGCTGGGCGCGTTCGTTGGGAAAGTTCTGCATCACCCGCCGCAGATTGTTCTGGTCGGGCGAAAACGGGTCTATGTCAGTCAGCGGTGGCGCTGCGGCAACCTCGTCAAACTGATCGAAGAAATTTCCAGAAGGCGCTTCCGCCGTGGCTGGCCCGGCCTCGTCGAACTGGTCGAAGTAGTTTGGCATGGATCATTTGAGATAAGCAGATGCACTTCCCGGCCCATACTTGGCTTCAAATTGCCGTGCCAATTCCGGGTTGGCCCGCAACGCCTTGATTGCTGCCTCGGGAATGGACGGACCCGCCGAAAGCCTGTCAAACTGTTGGATCGCCCCCGGTGCATTGGTCGTCGCGTTCTGCGCGTCCATCTTCGCCAGTGCCGCCAGCAATCGCGCCCGTTCCTGCTCAAAGGCGCTACTCTTGTGTGACTGCGGTAGAGGTGCAACAGTTGCCACCGGTGCGTTTGTGCCCGTGTCAGTGCCACCAGTGAACCGCTGCTGGCCCGGTCCAAGCGTAAAGCCGCCGCGCCCCACCTCGTCCCAACGTCCTTCTTTCGGTACGATCGCGGTACTTTGATTCGGCAATATCACCGGCCTTGCCGCCTCCGCCGTGCGCTTCTCATCCGCAATGCCTTCGCGCGATGTATTGGCCGCGTCTGCGATTGACTTTTTGTTGCCCAGCGTTTCCGCAAACTGCTTTGGCTGTCGCAGCGTGGAAATAAACCGGCCCATGCCTCCGGCAGAATCGCTGGAAGTTCCACCCACCAGCGCCAGGTCTGCTGCAATGCCGGAAGCCACATTCGATGCCTTGAAAACAATATCCCCCTCCGGCGTGATCTCCGTATTGTTGTTGAGGGCGTCGGCAATGCGTTGCGCCGCCTCATTCTTCTGTTGCTGGCGGTCTCCCTCCAGCGTTACCTTTCGCCCCTGCGCCCGGTAATGCTCCGCCTGAGCGCCCTCCGTGCCGATCTGCGCCTCGGTCAGCCGGCCGCGTTGCCGCCCAGCTTCCGCCTCGGCCCGCAGCCGTGGCGTCTGCGCCAGTATCCCGCCGATGTTCCGTATCGGCCCGCTTAAACCCCAAGGATCATATTCAGGCATAAATGTCTTGCTTCATATACGCGACTCGCGTATGTTTGAGTTGTGAACGATACCTTCTTTGAAAACAGCAGGATGGTTTTGAGCCATGATCTCATTGCCCGATACGAAACCAGCAAAGCCCCTGATGAAATTCGACAACTTGCAAAAACATACGGGCGCGACATCACAGGGTGTCAGGGAGAACGCGACATCACGAGCCGGAGGCTTTCGATTGGGGAATTGCATTTGAAATATCTTCATGCTTTGAAGGACTGGCACAACGGGAAATTTGAGGACTGTTTTAAGGCAAAAAATTGCAGTGAGGCAGGCCGACACAACGCTATTGTTATAAGTCTTGAAAGTGTTATTGATAACGCTCTTGTCATGTTTTCGGCAGAAGAAAATGCCAAAGAAATTGAGACACTTGCCGCCTTGCAGAAAGCGCATGAAACCAAGATCAAACTTTGCGAAGCCAAGGCGAATATTGCAAAGGCCAATGGATGCCCATTTGTTGAGGAAGTGACCTTCGAGAAACTTTCCGGCGACGCGGCGTTTTTTCAAAGCACGATCAATTACATCAAACACCTCAAACACCGCCTTATGGCCCGCTATGAGATTTCCAAGCCTACTTAGAAAGTGGCGGAAGGCTGCGGGTCTTACCCAGGAGCAAGCAGCAAAGCGGTTGGACTCACCCGTAGGCACATACAGGAATTGGGAACACGGAAGAAACCAGCCCGGAAAATTCCAGAGCGCGGCCATAGTGCGGTTTTGCTCAAAGTAGTTTGGGTTGTTCATGTCATGCCCCCATAATGTGCGTTCATGCCTGGGGTCCAGTTGACCGCCGAAGGCTTCACCGGCCATCCGTTGGTGATCTTATTGAACCGAGCCGCCTTGGTCGTGCCGTAGGAGGATGCCGCCGGCCTGGTCGCCGCATACATCCCGCCCACGCTGCCCACCGCACCGAGCACCGAGCCGAAACCCGCCAGCGTGTCCCCGGCATGACTGGCCTCTTGCTGTTCGTATCCGCTCACCCTGGAAGATCCGCGCGCATCGTCTCCCGCCTGCCCAATACGCTCATTGGCCCGGGTGTTCTTCTTGTCCTGCGCCAGTCCCCAGTCCCCGTAGCCGCCCGCCCGCGCCTGACTCGGCGCAACGATCTTGTTCCACGCCGCCGCCAGTTGCTTGCTCGTGCCGGAACTCTCCGCCGCACGCGCCGCGCTGCTGTTGGGCTGAACCGCAAACTGGTTCGGGGAAGCTGCCGATGGCGAGGCAATGCCGCCTACACGCTGGTACGCCGCCATCCGGTTATCCGCGCCCTGCTGGATCTGCTGGTCGGCAATCTCCCGGGTGCTGCCCGCCAATGATTCATTGGCAACCTGTTGCGCGTTCTTTTGAAACTCTTGCTGCCGCTGCAACTCCGCGTTTGCCGCGTGCCGTTGCGCCCCAGCCGCCTTCTCCTGCGCCGCCATGCCCATCCCCGCGCTCGCCGCCGTGGCCGCAAGGCTCGCCACAAGGATTGCATCATCCACACCATACACGTTGCAACGTGTGGCCCGCTCGATGTCCATTGGGCTTGCCCCGTTCAGACGTTGATTGATTTCAAGGCTTGTTGTCATTGGATGATCCTCGATGAACTGCCGCCGCTGCCAGCGCCGGCAAAGTTGAACATGGGTTGCACGTTTGGATCGTAAGCCCGGGCCTGCTGGTTCGCCGCGTAATTGCGCGTCCAATCCTCAAAGAAATTTCCAATCGGAGCAAGGCTCGTCGGAGCCCGATACGCCTTCGCACTCGCCATCGCCAGTTGCGCTGTGCTGTCCGGGTCGCCGCTCGCCTGCAACTGGCTCACCAGTTGGGAGCGTTGCCCCTCCACAGTCCGCCGGAGATCGTTCGCACTGCCCGCCGCAGCATCCGCAATCTCGCGCCGCTTCTGACCGCCGTAGATTTCAAAGTCCGTCCGCTTCTGATCACCAGCCGAACTGGAAAGCAGACCGCTTCGTGCCAGTGAATAAGTAAGACCCTTGCCAGCGGCGTTCTGCTGCCGCTCAAAGTTGGGAAGGGTGTAGCCAAGGTAATCCTTTTCACGCTGCGCATAAAATGAATCATCAAAACCGCCGGAGGTTTCCGTGCCGGTGAACAGTTTGGACTTGCCGAACTCCGCCGCGCGGTATTCCTCCGGGGTCATCTTCCGCCGCGTGGCCCAGCGCCCCGCCTTTTTGCCCTTGCCGCCCACCAGCGGGTATTTGCCGTCCACGGGTTCGGGATTCCATTCCTGACCGTATTCGTCGTAATACTTCTGGCCCGCCGCGTATGCCGATGCTTCGCCAGCGCCGCGCGTGCCGTCAAACGTGGAATTGATCCGCGCCATCCCCTCCTTGATCCGGGCCTGCCGCTCCTGCTCCTGCTTGCGCAGGTCGCCACTACCGCCGCCGCCGCCATACATGCCCATGTTAAACCGCCTCCTTCGGGTCGCCCAGGTCGTATTCCCGGAACTTGGAACATTCACGCAGAGCCGCCCATCCGCGCGCCAGATAAACCATGTGGAATACCACATCCACATCACCGCACCGCACAGCCGGCGCAAGCTGCCGTTTCAACGGGTCAACACTCGCCTCCATCGCATCCCCATCCAAGCACCGCGTCAAAGCCTGCACCAGCATCCCTCGAATCTCCGCCGTATGGGATAAAATCAAGTGGTTTTTCAAGAGGGCCGTAAAGAAGTGCGCCCAGGCAAACCGCGCCGCCGCGCGCCTCGATGGTTCAAGCGGAGATGTCCAGTTGATGTAATGCTCAAACAACCGGGTTTGCGCCGTCCCGTCGAACTCCGTCGTGAGCACATCCACCACCGCATCATGCAGCATCGTCACCGCCGCTTCCCGGGTTTCGGAGTTCCATTCGCTCTCGTCAATCAGGTCGTCAAAGGCGTGGGCAAAGTTGACAAAGCTCCACATCGCTTCAAACAACACCGCATCCCCCGCCGCAAGATGTTCGATGATCGTCCGCATCCCGCGCCCGTCATCCGAAAAGCCCTTCGCCGCGGACAATGCCGCGTGCTTCTCCAGTTCCTCTTTCTGGTCCAGATAGTTCATCGTGAATCTCCCGGTTGGTAATACAAGAGCACGCTGCTCAACCGCGCGTAGCCCGTGCCGCTTTCCTCCAGCCGCACCTTGAAATGGGTGGCCCGCGCCGCCAGTCCCGGCCTGCCTGTCGTCACCGTGCTGTTGGTCGCCCCGGCGATTACCGTCACATAGCTTTGATCGCTTGCCAGATTCGCCCCCAGCTTGGCCGTCCATATCCCCTCGCTGATCAGGTCCATCCCGCCATAACTCTTGTACGTGCCCGGCGTGTTCCCGTTCAAAAATGGCGTCTCCGCCAGCATCGTGCAAGCGTCATAATTCGTGCCGCCTGTCCCGCCATAGGCATACACCGCGTTGGTGCTCCGCGCAAATATCTGACCCGCGTAAACCGTGAACTTCTGAGGTGCAAACCATGTGTTTGTGGCACTTTGAATGAACGTCGGCGCGTAGCGTGTCCACGCGCTGATGCCCGAGAGTGGATGAAAACTAAACACGTAGATGTAATTGCCGGGGATGTACACCCAGTAACGACCGCTGGCCGGGTCCACCGTGGCGCACGCCGCGCGCTTCTGCGTCTCCGTCAATCCCGCCATCGCCGCCTGCACAAAGCTGTCAATCGGCGTGCCCACATCCTCCACAATCGCGTTGCCGCTGCTGTCCCGCACCCGCAACGACCGCACGCCGGAGCCCGAGAGCATCAACGTATCAAGTTTGCCAAGGGCCTGAATGGTCTGCCCGCTCACCGTTCCTATCGGTAGGGTCTGGCGCAAATAGAAGTCCGCCGGGTCCGGGTCCGTGTTCCACAGTTGCGTGGTCAGCTTGCCCGCCACCGCAATGCCGCCCTGGTATTCGCCAATCCCTTCCACCGTGTCCAGCGCCCCGAAAGTGCTGCTGAACGTCACGACACCCGCGCCCGTGTCGTGGTTCTCAAACTTCATCGGGTCCGTGATGCTCGAAAAGCCGAACTCGTTCGAGAGTGTCAGATACACCCGATTTTTGTGGGAGAATCCGGACAATGATGTTCTGCCAGCAATGTTGCCTTTGCCGATTACAAAAGTCTCCGATGCTGAAACGACATCCACCCGCCAAGAATCCAAATCTGACCAGTTATCCCCCTGCACAATTCCATCCTGAACTGACACTGCTTCTGGAATTGAATAATAACCCCCCGTGAACGCTGGATAAGTCGTCACCAGATCTGTCAGATTGCTGAACATTGTCACCAAAAGAGGAACAGGATAATATGCCGTTCCGTTGGTAACGCTTACTTCGGAATCAGTGAACGGTTTGTTGAGGCT
>Ga0073904_10000469_pt1 | contig 28671 bp, 27 predicted proteins | sample KloWWTrecipitate_FD_66668 | JGI IMG/M metagenome (GOLD analysis project Ga0073904, IMG submission 66668) | Active sludge microbial communities from Klosterneuburg, Austria, studying microevolution and ecology of nitrifiers - Klosterneuburg... | ecosystem: Engineered > WWTP > Aerobic digester >... | reverse complement strand
CCGGCCCCGGACTTCGGCGAAACGGGCGTGCAGGTCTTTCCGATCACTTGCAGCTCCAATCACCCCTACCGCGATGCACTCGCCCTGATCCGCGCGCGCATCACTGCCCGGCTCGATCGGCGCCGCGTCGCTGCGGTCGCCCACCGCGTGGTGCATGGCGGCAGCAAGTATTTCGAGCCCGTTCGGGTGGACGCACGGGTGCTGGGGGATCTGCAGGGCTACATTCCGCTCGCTCCGCTGCATCAGCCCTTTGCCCTGGAAGCGATCGGGATACTGCTGAAGGAGTCTGCAGGCCTTGCGCAGGTCGCCTGCTTCGACACCGCCTTCCATCACACGATCCCGGAGGTCGAGAAGATATTGCCGCTGCCCTACGACGCCTGGCAGCGGGGCGTGCGCCGTTACGGATTCCATGGGCTTTCGTATGCCTACATGGCGATCGCCCTGGCGGAGCGCCACGGCGCAGCCGCGCGCGGGCGCACCATCGTCGCTCATCTCGGCAGCGGCGCGAGTCTGTGCGCAATGCACGACCTGCAAAGCATCGCCACCACGATGGGCTTCTCCGCGCTCGACGGGTTGATGATGGGTACCCGGACAGGGGCCATCGATCCCGGCGCAGTGCTCTACCTGATGGAAGTGGAGAAGTTGTCGCTCGAAGAAGTGGGTCAGATGCTTTATCACCGTTCGGGCCTGCTGGGAGTCTCCGGCATCTCTCCCGAGCCGCGGGTGATCGTGCAGCATGAAGACGACCGGGGCGAGAGTGGCGAGCGGGCGCGCCTCGCGCTGGCCCTGTACATTCGCCGCATCGTGCGAGAGATCGGCGCATTCGCCGCCGTGCTGGGCGGACTCGACGCGCTGGTCTTCACCGCCGGAGTTGGCGAGCACAATGCCTTCGTGCGCGAGCGTGTCTGCCGCGAACTGACTTTCCTCGGCGCGCACCTCGACGAGGCGGCGAACGCCGCCGATGCGTTCGTCATCTCGCGCCCGGACAGTCGTGTACTGATCGGTGTCGAACCGACGAACGAAGAGTGGATCGCCGCACGGGAGACGCAGCACCTGCTCCGGAACTGCGCAAGCGGACTCGTTTGAGCCGGGCCCGTCGCCCGTTGCCTCAAGCCCGCGGCGTTGCGCAGGGCCCCGCGCGCGGACACGTCGCACTGCGCGGGCAGATGATCTGGGCGGGTGCATCGAGTGCGTCCGCCACCCAGCTGATCTTGAGGACATGAGCCACCGTGCGGATCGCCGCGGCGGCTTGCGCAGGGAGCGCACGCGCGCCGCCGCCGTCCTGGCAGGCGTCCCACACCGATCGGGCGAGGCCGGGTGCGTCAAAACTCTGGGCAGCGAGTGCAGGCGCGAGATCCACCCCGACCGACAGCACACGGGTTGCGTCGGCCGCGTCGCGCGTGAGCAGCGAGTGGCAGCAGTAGAGCCGCACCGCGCCGCCATCGAGCATGGCGGAGATCTGCGAAGTGGGTCTCGCGGAGCCGGCAGGGCGCACCGCGCCGCTTGCGCGCAGCAAGCGAAACACGGCCCAGTGCGGGCAGGGATCCGGGACCACCGAGAGATTGCCCCAGGGTAGCGGGATGCCGTTGCCGCGATAGACAGTGCGCAGGAACCCCGGCGGATAGCCGTCGAAGAAATGCCAGTGCCGGTAGGGCGAGACCGCGGTCATGCGCCGCATGACGACGGCCGGACCCACGCCGAGCCCGCGATGGATCGAAATCCGGTGCGCCTCGCGCACGAGCAGCTGGCGAAAGGGCGCCCGCGGGCAGAGCAGCGCGCCGGCGAAGAAGCTGCATTCGAATTCGCGCCAGGCATGCAGCGCATCGCGTGCACCAAGACCCGGGGCTTGTGGTGTCGCATCTTCAGCGCCGGCCGCACGATCGACGCGCGCTGCGGAGATGGCCCCGTCTCCACCATGCAGGATCTTGTGACCGAGGAAGAACGCGAGTTCGTACTTCAGCCGTTCCTCCCGCGTGCGCAGCCGACGACTTGCGAGCAATGTGCCGGGCGCTTCGAACCGCACGCGCGCGAGGCCCCGATTGAGGCGACGCCGGTCGTCGTCGACCCAGCGGATCTCAAGTCCGTGCCGCCCGCAGACTGTCAGCAGCGACTCGAGGGACAACGGCATTTCGCGCCGGCCGGCGGCCTCTGCCGCGCGCTCGATGTCCGGGAAGTCGTTCTGCTGGGTTTCCTGCCAGACCCGGATGAGCAGCTGCGCAAAGTCGGGGCCGGATGTCCCGGTCTGCAGCAGCAGCTCCGGGACCGCGTGGCGCAGCATCGCGGGCGAGAAGAGAAACGAGGGCTCGAAGGCAGTTGGGTCGCAGCCGCCCGCGACGCCACCGCTCGTCCCGCCGCGCGCTTCGGCTGGCATGCTGTCGAGACTGCCGTCGAGGAACCAGCCCGCCGGTTTGCCGAACACACCCGCGATCATCGCGAGCACCTGCGGGGAGGGCGTGCGCTTGCCGGTTTCGAGCATGCTGAGATACGAGACCGAGGGTGCAATCGCCGGGTCGAGGTGCACGCAGCGGGCCGACAGTTCGTCGAGCGTAAGCCCATTGCGCCTCCTCAGGAGGCGCAGTTTCGATCCGAGCAGCGCGCCGTGGCGGAGGGTCGCGATCGTCATGGTGTCAATTTCACATTGTCAAATTTCTATAGTGTAAATGACAATGCGCAGGAGCATAGACTGACGCATCACAGCGCGCAACGGCGCGCTTTTCGCAGAGGCATGGCATGACGGAAGGCAGCGACGTGCTCGAGATCCGGGGGAACATGACTCCCGCGCACGGGGCGATCCTGACGCCCGCCGCGCAGGCTTTCATCGTGGCGCTCACGCAGCGCTTCGCGCCCCGCATCAAGGAGATTCTCGCGGCACGCGAGCGCCGTCAGGCAAGGATTGACGCCGGTGAACTGCCCGACTTCCTGCCAGAAACACGCGCCATCCGCGAAGGCGACTGGCGCGTCGCGAGCATTCCCGCCGATCTTCTCGACCGGCGCGTCGAAATCACCGGTCCCACCGAACGCAAAATGATCATCAACGCGCTCAACTCGGGCGCCAAAGTGTTCATGGCCGACTGCGAGGATTCCCTGTCGCCCGGCTGGGACAACGTGATCGGCGGTCAGGCGAACCTGCGCGATGCCGTGCGCCGCTCGATCGAATTCACGAGCCCGGAGGGCAAGCCCTATCGGCTGAACCCGACGACCGCTGTGTTGATCGTGCGACCGCGCGGCTGGCACCTTGACGAGAAGCACCTGCTGCTCGCCGGCCAGCCAGTGCCCGGCGCGCTCGTCGATTTCGGCCTCTATCTCTTTCACAACGCGCACGAGCTCACCGCGCGCGGCACGGGTCCCTATTTCTACCTGCCGAAACTCGAAAGCCACCTCGAGGCGCGACTGTGGGCGGAGGGTTTCGACTTCGCAGAGCGCCAGCTCGGGATTGCCCATGGCACGATCCGCTGCACGGTGTTGATCGAGACGATCCTCGCGGCGTTCGAGATGGACGAGATCCTCTACGAACTTCGTGACTACATCGTCGCGCTCAACTGCGGCCGCTGGGATTACATCTTCAGCTTCATCAAGAAGTTCGCCAGGCGCCCCGACTTCGTGCTGCCGGATCGCCAGCAAGTGACCATGACGACGCACTTCCTGCGTTCCTATTCGCTGCTGTGCATTCGCACCTGCCATCGACGCGGCGCCTTCGCGATGGGCGGCATGGCGGCGCAGATCCCGATCAAGAATGATCCGGTCGCCAACGAACAGGCGCTCGCGAAGGTACGCGCGGACAAGGAACGCGAAGCGGGTGACGGCCACGACGGCACCTGGGTGGCGCACCCCGCACTCGTGGCCGTAGCCATGGAGGTGTTCGACCGCTTGATGCCGACGCCGAACCAGTTGCAGCGCCTGCGCGAAGACGTGCAGGTCGGCGCAAGAGACCTGCTCGCGATTCCAGAGGGCACGATCACCGCCGAAGGCCTCGCCAACAATGTGAGCGTCTCACTGCAATACATGGCGGCTTGGCTCGCCGGCAACGGTTGCGTACCGATCAACAACCTGATGGAAGACGCCGCCACCGCCGAGATCGCGCGCGCGCAGGTCTGGCAGTGGATCCGCCACCCGCGTGGCGTACTGACGGACGGGCGGCGCGTGACACTCGGGCTCTTTCGCGAGTTGCTGGCCAAGGAGCAACTGCGGCTCGCCACGGCGCTCGGCGCGGCGGCATATCGCGACGGCCGCTTCGAAGCCGCCGGCGCGCTGCTCGACGGCATCACGGCCCACGACGAATTCCAGACTTTCCTCACCCTCGCTGCTTACCGGCAGCTCGACTGATCCCACGGAGTACCTCGATGAGCCGCAGTGCCGCAGACCTCACGCGCGATTGGCAGGACAACCCCCGCTGGAAGGGCATCAGGCGTGGTTACACCGCCGCCGATGTCGTGCGCCTGCGCGGCACCGTGCACATCGAGCATTCGCTCGCGCGTCTCACGAGCGAGAAGCTCTGGAAATACGTCAGCACGAAGCCCTTCGTCAATGCGCTCGGCGCACTCACCGGCAACCAGGCGATGCAGCAGGTGAAGGCGGGGCTCGACGCGATCTACCTTTCGGGCTGGCAGGTGGCGGGAGACGCGAACCTCGCCGGCCAGATGTATCCCGACCAGTCGCTCTACCCGGCCGATTCGGTGCCGGCCGTGGTGAAGCGCATCAACAACACACTCAAACGTGCCGACGAACTCTGTCACGCAGAGGGGGACGATTCGGTCGACTGGTTCAAGCCGATCATTGCCGACGCCGAAGCGGGCTTCGGCGGCGTCCTGAACGCCTTCGAGCTCATGAAGCAGATGATCGAGGCGGGCGCCGCGGGCGTGCACTTCGAGGACCAGCTGTCCTCGGCGAAGAAATGCGGTCACATGGGCGGCAAGGTGCTGGTGCCGACGCAGGAGGCGGTCAACAAGCTCGTCGCGGCACGCCTCGCCGCCGACCTCTGCGACGTGCCGACGATGCTGATCGCGCGTACCGATGCGGAATCCGCCAACCTCCTGACTTCCGACATCGACGAGCGCGACCGGCCGTTCATCGAATCGCAGGAGCGCACGAGTGAAGGCTTCTTTCGCGTCAAGGCGGGGCTTGCCCAGGCGATCGCCCGCGGCCTCGCGTACGCGCCGTACGCGGACATGCTCTGGTGCGAGACCGGACACCCGGATCTCGGCGAAGCCAGGCAGTTCGCGGAAGGAATCCACAAGGAGTTTCCCGGCAAGCCGCTCGCGTACAACTGCTCACCGTCCTTCAACTGGAAGAAAAAGCTCGACGACACCACGATCGCGAAGTTCCAGCGCGAGCTCGGTGCGATGGGCTACAAGTTCCAGTTCATCACGCTCGCCGGTTTCCACGCTCTCAACTACTCGATGTTCCAGCTCGCGAAGGGCTACCGCGAGAGCCAGATGACGGCATACGTGAAGCTGCAGCAGGAAGAGTTCGGCGCCGAGTCGCTCGGCTACACCGCCACGAAACACCAGCGCGAAGTGGGCGCGGGCTACTTCGACGAGGTGACGCAAGTCGTCGCGGGCGGGCAGTCCTCTGTCACCGCGATGACCGGGTCAACCGAAGAGGAGCAGTTCAAGCGGGCGTAGGCGCTGGCCCGTGACCGGTCGCGGCAGTCATTCGCGGTATAAAATCCCGCGATGTTCGACGCCGACTGCCGACGCTGCCCGCGACTCGTGTCCTATCGACAGGAATCGAGGCGCAAGTACGCCGATTACCACAGCGCGCCGGTGCCGGCCTTCGGTGCGCCCGATCCGCGACTGCTGATCGTGGGCCTTGCGCCGGGCCTGCATGGCGCGAACCGCACCGGCCGCCCATTCACCGGCGACTTCGCCGGGATTCTGCTGTACGAAAGCCTGCACGCGCTCGGCCTCTCGTCGCAGGCGCAGTCGCTCTCGAGAGACGACGCGCTCACGCTGCGCGGCGTGCGTATCACGAACGCCGTGAAGTGCGTGCCGCCGCAGAACAAGCCGACCCCCGCCGAGGCGAGGGAGTGTCTCGGCTTCCTGCGCAGCGAGCTTGAGTTGCCCGGGGACGCGCGGGTGGTGCTCGCGCTCGGACGCATCGCGCACGACGCTGTGCTCGCTGCGTTCGACCTCAGGCGTTCAAGCAGCCTGTTCGCGCACGGCGCCGAGCACGCGCTGCCGAACGGTCACCGCCTGATCGATTCCTATCACTGCAGCCGCTACAACACGCAGACGCGACGCCTCACCACCGGGATGTTCCAGCGCGTGCTTGGGCGCGCCGCTGCACTTGCCGGTCTTGTGCCGCCACCCTCATGAGCGAGCCCTTCGACGCCAGGGCCTTCGTGGCGAATCTGCCGCGGCGGCCCGGTGTCTACCGGATGTACAGCGCAGACGGCGCACTCCTGTACGTCGGCAAGGCGCAGCGCCTGCGCGACCGCGTGGGCAGCTATTTCAGCCCGCGCAACCTCGCGCCGAAGGTGGCGGCGCTGGTCGCCCAGGTCGCGCGCGTTGAAGTGACGGTCACCAATTCCGCAACGGAAGCGCTGCTGCTCGAGTACAACCTGATCAAGGAGCACCGGCCGCGCTACAACGTGCTGCTGCGCGACGACAAGAGCTTTCCCTACATACTGCTGCGCACGAACCACGATTTTCCGCGTTTTCTCTCCTATCGCGGCCCACGACGGCGCGACGGGCGCTATTTCGGCCCGTTCCCGAACGCGTCGTCTGTCAACGAAATGCTCGCGCAGATCCAGAAGCTGTTCCGGATCCGCAATTGCCGGGACAGCTTCTTCGCCAGCCGCAGCCGGCCCTGTCTGCAATACCAGATCGGGCGTTGCACGGCGCCCTGTGTCGGGTACATCTCCCGCGAAGACTACGCGCGCGATGTCGCGGCGGCCGTCGGCCTGCTCGAAGGACGGGGCAACGAAATCGAGCAATCGCTGGCCGCCCGAATGGAAGAGGCTGCGACCGCGCTCGACTTCGAAAAGGCGGCGGTCATACGCGACCAGCTTGCGGCACTGCGCGACATCCAGGCACAGCAGGTCGTGACCTCCGGCAGCGATCGCGACGTCGACGTGTTCGCGCTGGTCGGCGAGCCGACCGAGTTCGCCGTGAGTGCAATGCTCATACGCGGTGGTCGCAACCTCGGTACGTCGACTTCCTTTCCGTCCGCAGGGCTCGCGGAACCCGAGGAGGCACTGTCGTCGTTCCTGATGCAGTACTACGGAGCGACCGAGCCGACGCGAGAGATCTATGTGAACCTGGTGCTACCCGATGCCGAAGCGCTCAAGGCGGCGCTCACGCAGCGCGCCGGGCGCCAGGTGGGCATCGGCCGCCCGTCGCGCGGGCTCGCGGCGCGCTGGGTCGCGCTCACGATCGAGAACGCCGTGCAGGCGCTGCAGATGCGGCGCGCCCAGCGCGACGGGGTCGCCGACATGCGCGCGGCGCTCGCAGCGACACTCGATTGTCCGGCGCCGCCCGAGCGCATGGAGTGCTTCGACATCAGCCACACGGCAGGCGAGGGCACCGTGGCGTCGTGCGTCGTCTTCGGGCCCGATGGGCCGCTGAAGAAAGACTATCGGCGCTTCAATATCACGGGCGTCACACCGGGCGACGACTACGGTGCGCTCAGGCAGGCGCTCGAGCGGCGCTACACGCGCGTGCGCGCCGGGGAGATCGCGGCACCCGACGTGCTCTTCATCGATGGGGGTCGCGGCCAGGTGAACGAGGTGCACGCAGTGCTGGCGGATCTTGGCTTCGGAACTCTCCGACTCATCGGCGTCGCGAAGGGCGCCGACCGCAGGCCCGGGCAGGAACGTCTGCACGTCTTTGGCGAGGACGCCCCACGAATCCTCGACCCTGCCTCGCCCGCACTGCGCCTCGTCCAGCGAATCCGCGACGAGGCCCACCGCTTCGCGATCACCGGCCATCGGCGGCAGCGCGCACGCCGCTACAATGAATCGGTGCTTGAAACGGTGCCGGGGCTCGGGCCTGCGAAGCGCCGCGCGCTCATCCGGCACTTCGGCGGAATACAGGGCGTGCTCAAGGCCGGAGTCGCGGATCTCGAGCGCGTGGCCGGGATCGGCCCCGTGCTCGCCCAAACTCTATATGATCATCTGCACCCGGGTGCCTGATGATCTGGAACCTTCCCAATACACTGACTTGGCTGCGCATTTTCGCGATTCCACTCGTGGTGATGCTCTATTCGCTGCCGTACCACTGGTCGGATCCGGCGGCGGGCCTGCTGTTCGCCGCGGCGGGCATCACCGATTCACTCGATGGCTACTTCGCGCGCAAGTACCGTCAGACCTCGAAACTTGGCGCCTTCCTCGACCCGGTCGCGGACAAGCTGATCGTCGCGGTCGCGCTCGTGCTGATCGTGAGCAAGGATCCACGACTCGTGGTCGTGCTGACCGCAATCGTGATCATCGGTCGCGAGATTGCGATTTCGGCGCTGCGCGAGTGGATGGCCGAACTCGGCCAGCGCAAGAAAGTGGCCGTGTCGCGTATCGGCAAGCACAAGACGATCCTGCAGATCACCGGCCTCTCGATGATGCTGTTCCGCTGGGAACTCCTCGGCCTGCCGATCTACCAGCTGGGGCTTGCCCTGACGATCCTCGCCGCCGCGCTGACGCTCTGGTCGATGGTGAGCTACTTGCGGGCGGCATGGCCGGAACTGCGGGCGCGCTGAGGCGGCCATCACAGGCGCCAAGTCCTTGACTTGGCAGCGGGCCTCTCTACAATTCCGGCCCTCACCAAGGGTGCGGGAATAGCTCAGTTGGTAGAGCGCAACCTTGCCAAGGTTGAGGTCGCGAGTTCGAGCCTCGTTTCCCGCTCCAATCTTCCTCGGGGCCGCCGGCTAGGTGGCAGAGTGGTCATGCAGCGGCCTGCAAAGCCGTGTACGCCGGTTCGATTCCGACCCTAGCCTCCACACCCCTGTTTCCTGCTGTTCACGATTGTCTGCATTCATGCAGAAATATCGCTATAGCAGACCCCACTTTGCCGTTGCGGGCCATTTCGCGCCAAGCGCCTTCGGGGACGCACGGATCTGATCCGCGCCTGCCGGGTGGCAAATTTGTCGCGCTTCGGTTCAAACCGCGCCAGAACTCTCGGCCACTGCTGTTCATGGAAGCGTGGATAGGCAATGCGATTCACGGGGATTGGAGCGCGCACGTCGATCTCGAACGTGAATGCGAGTTGGGAGAGCGGGGTATCCAGAGCGAGCTTCTCAATGCGCTTCACGGCCTGACGAACCGTTCGCGGATCGCCGCCCGAGCCCATTCAGCAAGGGAATATTGGCGTTGGGGAAGGCCGCCGGCCGCTCCACCTACTACAATCTCGCAATTGCCGGGTGGGGATGGCATTCGGCTGAGTAAGGCAATCACGATGACGGCGATTGCGGGTCACGCCCGCTTCGGTTTCAACGCGTCAGCCAAATTGCGGATCGTCGTCGGGCGCGCGTCCATGGCGGGTTCGCTACTATGCGTCCATGCCCTGGTGGCGAAATCGGTAGACGCTACGGACTTAAAATCCGTTGACCGCAAGGTCGTGCCGGTTCGAGTCCGGCCCGGGGCACAGAATTCAAAAGAAGAATATGGTCTAATATATTGATCTTACAGCAATTTATAGCCTGCAACAGCTTATATCGCTCGCCCATCGACTGGCATGAATTGCGCTTGCCACCGGATCGCGGTGCACGCACGTCACCGCGTTGCGCAGTGTTTCCCAAGGTGTCGCACGGCGGGCTAGGATGCCGCCCCTCATGAACGATACGAGCGACAAGGACAAGCTGCTCGGGCAACTGCGCATCGATCGCAGCGAGGAGGCCCCGCAAGCAGGCAAGGGCTGGATCGCTGCAGGCGTCGCGGTACTCGTGATCATGGCCGGTGCGGCGTGGTGGTGGAGCCGCGCAAGCGCGACTTTCGAAGTTCAGATCGCGACAGCCGCAGCACCGGCCGCGCAAGGTCCTGGCGCTGCCGCCGTGTTGCAGGCGACCGGTTACGTCACCGCGCGTCGTCAGGCGACGGTGTCTGCACAGATCACCGGCAAGCTCACCGAGGTCCTGATCGAGGAAGGCGAGCACGTCGAAGCCGGACAGGTTCTGGCGCAGCTCGAGAGCAGGTCGCAGCGGGCGCAACGTGCTGAAGCTGACGCGCAACTCGGCGAAGCGCGTGCGCGGGTACGGCAGTTCGAGAGCGAACTTGCGCAGGCACGACGCGACTACACACGTCAGCAGGATCTCGTCACGCGCAATCTCGCCTCTGTGCAGGCAGTGGAGGCTGCGCGAACGCAGGTCGACTCGCTCGCGGCGCAACTCGCGGCTCAACAGGAAGCGGTGCAGCTCGCGGCGGCGCAGGTGCGCAGCGCCCAGGTGCAACTCGACTACACGACCGTGCGTGCGCCGTTCGCCGGCGTCGTCATCGCGAAGGCAGCGCAAGTCGGCGAAATCGTTTCGCCGCTTTCAGCGGGAGGCGGCTTTACGCGCACCGGTATCGGCACCCTCGTCGATATGGATTCACTCGAGGTCGAAGTCGACGTGAATGAGGCTTACATCAACCGCGTCATGCCGGGTGGCCCGGCTGAAGCGGTCCTCGACGCCTATCAGGACTGGACCATTCCAGCCCACGTGATTGCCATCATCCCGACCGCCGATCGCGGCAAGGCCACGGTGAAGGTGCGCATCGGGCTTGACCAGAAGGACCCGCGCATCCTGCCGGACATGGGCGTGCGTGTGTCGTTCCTCGCGAAGCAGGCACCCGAAGGCGCGAGGCCACCGGCGCCGGGCGTGCTGGTGCCGGCAACGGCGATCGTGCAACGAGGTGATACAAACGTCGTCTTCGTTGTCGAGAGCGATCGGGCGCGAGCGCAGGTGGTGAAGCCGGGGCAGCCATTCGGCGACCTGACGCTCGTCGAAGGACTCGAGGCGGGTGTGCGCGTCGTGCGTGCGCCTGCGCAGGAGATGACCGACGGAGCGCGAATCAGGGAGGGCGGTGAGTGAGTGCACTGATTGAAATCCGGGATGTCAACAAAGCGTATGTGCGCGGGCGCCAGTCCGTCGAAGTACTGCACAACGTGACGCTCGACATCGCGCAAGGCGATTTTCTGGCGCTGATGGGCCCTTCGGGCTCGGGCAAGACGACGCTCCTGAACCTCATCGGTGGTCTCGACTCCCCGACGGGCGGCAGCATTGCCGTCGGCGGCAAGCGCATCGATACGCTTGGAGGCACGGCGCTGGCGAAATGGCGCTCGGAAAACGTCGGCTTCATCTTCCAGTTCTACAACCTGCTGCCGATGCTCACCGCGCAGAAGAACGTCGAGGTGCCGCTCCTCCTGACGAAGCTTTCCGCCGCCGAGCGCAGGCGCAACGCGTCGATTGCGCTCACGCTCGTGAATCTCGCGGATCGTGCCAGCCACAAACCGAATGAGCTCTCCGGCGGCCAGCAGCAGCGTGTCGCGATTGCGCGCGCAATAGTGTCCGACCCGACCGTGCTCGTGTGTGATGAGCCGACCGGTGATCTCGACCGCCAATCGGCTGAAGAGGTGCTCAGGCTGCTTCAGGTACTGAACCGCGAGCACGGCAAGACCATCGTCATGGTCACGCACGATCCTAAAGCCGCGGAGCACGCAACCCATACGCTGCATCTCGAAAAGGGCACGCTGGTCGAGGCGGCTGCGTGAAATACCTGCATCTCGTCTGGGCAGCGCTGCTGCGCCGCAAGACGCGCACGGTGCTGACCATCCTCTCCGTGCTGGTCGCGTTCCTGCTGTTCGGTCTTCTGGACGGGGTGCGTGCGGCGTTCAATGCGGGCGAAACGCTCGCCGGTGTGGACCGGATGGTTGTGTCCTCACGCTTCTCGATCATCCAGCCACTGCCGGAGAGTCTCGTTGCGCGGGTCCAGGCGGTACCTGGTGTGCGCAAGGTGACCTGGGCCAACTGGTTCGGCGGCTACTACCAGGAGCCGAAGAACCAGTTGATCATCTTTGCGGTCGGGCCCGATTACTTCGAGGTGTATCCGGATTATGGCATCACGAAGCCGATGATCGATGCTTTCGGGCGCACTCGCACGGGCGTGCTCGTCGGAGCCTCGCTTGCGAAGCGCTTCGGCTGGAAAGTGGGCGACAAGCTGCCGGTCAAGGGATCGATCTTCCCGGACAAGGCGACCGGCGAGACCACCTGGATCTTCGACATCGTCGGCATCTACGAGGCGCCGACCGCAAAGTCGCGCGCGCTCGAACAGCAGGTGATGCTGCGCTGGAAGTACTTCGACGAGGCAAACGCCTACGGCAGTGGCAGCGTCGGCTGGATCATCGTGCAGGTAACGAACCCGCAGGAATCTGCGAACGTCGCGCGGGCGATCGACGCGTTGTCGGTGAATTCCGATCACGAAACGAAAACGCAGACGGAACGGGAGTTCAATCTCTCGTTCGCGAAGCAGATCGGCGACATCGGACTCATTGTCACGGCGATCATCGGCGCGGTGTTCTTCACGCTGATGCTGCTCACCGGCAACACGATGGCCCAGGCCGTGCGCGAGCGCATTCCGGAGTTCGCCACCCTGAAGACGCTCGGCTTCACCGATCGCAGTGTGCTGGGGCTCGTCTTCATGGAATCGGTGCTGCTGATCGTGATTGGCGGCGTGCTGGGCCTCGCTCTTGCCTCGGTCCTGACACCGCTCGTAAGCGCCGCGAGCGGCGGCATGCTCCAGCTGCCGCCGATCGGGCTCAGGTCCTGGCTTGTCGGCCTCGCCCTGATGGTGGCGGTGGGCGCGATCGTCGGCGTGCTGCCGGCGCTGCGTGCGATGCGCCTGCGCATCGTGGATGCGTTGGCGGGGCGTTAGCGGGGCACGATGCAATATTTCAGGAATTTGCTTCGAAGCCTTGCGCCTGCGGCGCTGATCGCGGCCCTGGTCGCGATCTGGGTGCTGCTGCCCGTCTTGGTGCTGCTTGGCTGCGCGCTCGTGCTGGCGACATGGATGGCGGCCACGCGCCCTGGCCGTCAGGCCGCCGCCGTGACGTGGGTCGGGATCCTCACACTGCCGCAGCGACTCGGGGCCTCGTCCGTCATCGTGATCGGCATCGCGGGCGTGGTAGGCGTGCTGGTGGCGCTGCTCGCGCTCGGCGGCGGGCTCGCCGCGACGCTGCGCGGCACTGGCAACAACGAGACGGCCATCGTGCTTCGCGGCGGCGCGACCGCCGAGCTCGATTCGGGACTTACGCGCGAGGATGCGACTCTCATCCTGCAGGCGCCGGGTATCGCGCACGATGCAGAGGGCCGGACGCTCGGAACCGCGGAAATCACCGTCGTGACGAATGTGGCCAAGAAATCCAATCATTCGGAGGCCAACGTCGAAATCCGGGGGGTCGGGCCGCAGATGTGGGCCGTGCGTCCGAACGTGAAAATCATCGAGGGCAGGGCGTTCAAGCCGGGGCTGCGGGAATTGATCGTGGGCCGCGGCGCCCGCGAGGAGTTCGTCGGGCTCGATCCGGGCGCAACAATCGACCTCAACGCGCAGCAGTGGCAGATCGTCGGTGTGTTCAGCTCGGGTGACGCGCACGAGTCAGAACTCGTTGGCGATGCGGAGAGCGTCGCATCAGCCTATCGGCGCAACGGCTTCCAGTCCGTGACCGTGCGGCTCGCATCGCCGCAGTCGTTTGACGTCTTCAAGGCGGCGCTCAAGAGTGATCCGCGCCTGAAAGTCGACGCACGCACGACACGTGACTACTACAGCGCACAATCCGAGCAACTGAGCAAGGTGATCCGCATTGTCGGAATCGTGATCGCAACCATCATGGCGATCGGTGCGATCTTCGGTGCGCTCAACACGATGTATGCGGCGATCAATGCGCGGGCGCGCGAGGTCGCGACGCTGCGCGCCATCGGCTTCGGGCCGACTCCAGTTGTGGTCTCGGTCGTGCTCGAAGCGATGCTGCTCGCACTGCTTGGCGGCGCGCTCGGGGCAGCGGTGACCTGGGTGATATTCCACGACTACGCGGTATCGACTCTGGGGGCCAACTTCAGCCAGGTGGTGTTTCGCTTCGACGTGTCGCCCGCCCTGATCGGTACCGGCCTTCGCTGGGCGCTCGCAATCGGGCTCATCGGCGGGCTCGCGCCCGCGCTGCGCGCTGCGCGCCTGCCCGTGACGACGGCGCTGAGGGAGTCCTGATCGAGCCCGGATGTTAAACTGCGCGGATGGCTGTGCATCGACTCACCGGGTCTTCCCTGCACGTTTTCCGTGGCGAGCGCCATGTTCTGCGCGGGCTCTCTTTCGCTGTGCAGGGTGGTGAGTATCTCGAGGTCACGGGCGGCAACGGCGCCGGCAAGACGAGCCTCCTGCGCACGATCGTCGGACTCGTGCACGCGGAATCCGGCACTGTCGAGTGGAACGGGCAGGGCATCCATGCGGACACGCGGGCGTTCCACGCGCAGCTCGCCTATCTAGGGCACGAGTCACCACTCAAGACAGACCTCACGCCCGCGGAAAACCTCCGCTACGCGATCGGCATTCGTCGCGAGGTGGGTGCGGAGCAGATTTCGCAGGCACTTGCCGAGGTCGACGCGAGCGGATTCGCCGACCGCCCGGTACGCACGCTCTCTGCCGGTCAGCGCCGCCGTGTGGCCCTGGCAGGCGTCGCCCTTGCCGCAGTGCCACTCTGGGTGCTCGATGAGCCCGCAACTCACCTCGACGCTGCGGGCCAGGAGCTGGTCGGACAGCTGGTCGAACGGCAACTCGCCGCAGGTGGAATCGTCGTTGCGGCGGTGCACGCGTCACTGCCGGTTGCCGAGTCGGGCACACAGCGCCTTGCGTTATCGTCAAAATGAGCGGTAGCTGGCAGGCCGCGCGATGGGTGATCGAGCGGGACCTGCGTCTCGCTTTCAGGAATCGCGGGCAACTTCTGCATCCGCTCCTGTTCTTTGTCATTGTGACCACGCTGTTTCCTCTTGCCTTGACCCCCGAACCGTCGCGATTGCGCGACGTGGCGCCCGCTGTCCTGTGGGTGGGGGCACTGTTATCCTCGCTGCTCGCGATCGAGTTCCTCTACCGGGAGGATGCACAGGACGGCACGCTCGAGCAGTTTGCGTTGTCCGGTCGCTCGCTGACCTGGTTGCTGTTCGCCAAGACGGCTTCGCACTGGCTGCTTGCGGGCCTGCCGCTCGCCCTGATGAGCCCGGTCGTGGCCTACGGCCTCGCCGTGCCGCCTGCGGCCATGCCGGCGATCGTGGCAGCCGTGGGGCTTGGTACGATTGCATTGAGTCTCCTCGGCGCGGTGTCCGCCGGCCTCACGATCGGCGTCAGACGCGGTGGAGCGCTGCTCTCACTGCTGACGCTGCCGCTCGCGGTACCATTGCTCATCTTCGGTGCACAGGCGACGGCACGCGCCATCGAAGGGGGCAACATGGCCGCACCGATGTATTTTCTCGGCGCGTTCGCGGTGCTCGGCGTCACGCTCGCGCCGCTTGCCGCCGCCGCGGCCGTCCGCATCAGCCTGGAGTAGTGAATGGACTGGACCTGGTTGCACCGCTTCGGCTCGCCGCCGCACTTGTACGGACTCGCGGGCACGCTCGTGCCGTGGCTTGCCTGGCCGGCCGCGCTCGCGATCGCTGCAGGGCTCTACGGCGGGCTCGTGCTCGCACCGCCCGATTACCAGCAGGGCGACGGCTTTCGCATCATCTACGTGCACGCACCGAGCGCGTGGCTTTCCCTGATGGCTTACACGTGGATGGCAGTGGCTGCTGGCATCGGGCTCATCTGGCGCATGAAGGTCGCGCACGCGGTCGCCGCGAGCTGCGCACCGGTCGGTGCCTGGTTCACGGTCGCCGCACTCTGCACGGGGATGCTCTGGGGCAAGCCGATGTGGGGCACTTACTGGGCGTGGGATCCGCGGCTGACCGCCGAGCTCGTGCTGCTTTTTCTCTACCTCGGCTATCTCGGCCTGCGGTCGGCGATCGAGGACCCACAGCGCGCGGACCGGGCAAGTGCCGTGCTCGCGGTCGTGGGTGTCGTGAACGTGCCGATCGTCCGCTACTCGGTCGAGTGGTGGAACTCGATCCACCAGGCGCCGTCTGTCATGAAGTTCGGCAAGCCCTCGATCAGCTGGCCGATGCTGACGCCGCTGCTGATCATGTTCGTCGGGTTTACACTATTGTTCGTGGCGCTGGTGCTGGTGCGCGTGCGCGGCGAGATCCTGCGCCGCGAGCGCCAGGCGCGCTGGGTGGCCGAGGTGGTGGCTGTATGAAAACTTTCCTGCTCATGGGTGGATATGCATCGTCGGTGTGGCCCTCGGTGGCCCTGACTTTCGGCATCATCGCGTGGAACATCGTCGCGGCGCGCCGTTCGTTTGCGGCGGCGCGTGCCGACGCGCAGCGCCGCGTGGCAGCGGGGGAGGCGCCATGAGTCCGCGCCGCCGTCGACTCGTGCTGGTGCTCGGCATCCTCGCGGGCGTCGCCGCGGCAGGCGCCCTTGCGCTGCAGGCGTTTCGCGCGAACGTGATGTTCTACTTCGATCCCACGCAGATCGCAAAAGGCGAGGCACCCCAGGGAGAGCGCTTCCGGCTCGGCGGCATGGTCGAGAAGGGCAGCGTCGTGCGTACGCCGGGGAGTCTGCAGATGCAGTTCGTGGTCACCGATTACCAGCGTTCGGTGCCGGTCCACTACACGGGTGTGTTGCCCGATCTGTTTCGCGAAGGGCAGGGGGTCGTCGCGCACGGCCGGCTAGGCGCCAACGGCGTGTTCACCGCCGACGAAGTGCTCGCGAAGCATGACGAGAACTACATGCCGCCGGAAGTCACGCGTTCGCTCAAGTCGCCGGCGCACACCAGCGCGCCGCAAGGCTGATTCCCGATGCTTCCGGAGCTTGGCCACTTTGCCCTGATTCTCGCCCTGCTGCTCGCAGGCGTACAGGCGTTCTTCGGGCTCGCTGCGCCGGCTCTGCACCGCGATCGCTGGCTCGCCGCAGTCGTGCCCGCGACGGCCGGCCACGCAGTCATGGTCGCCACCGCATTCGGCTGTCTCGTTGCGAGCTTCGTGCGTTTCGATTTTTCCGTAGCCTACGTCGCGCAGAATTCGAACTCCGCACTGCCACTCGTCTATCGCATCGCGGCCGTGTGGGGCGCGCACGAGGGCTCGCTCCTCCTCTGGATCGTGCTGCTCGCGTGCTGGACTGTCGCGGCAGCCTTCGGTGTTGCGCGTCTGCCGCCCCGCTTCGCCGCACGCGTTCTCGGCGTGCTGGGCCTCGTAAGCTTCGGCTTCCTGCTCTTCACGCTTGCGACCTCGAACCCGTTTCTGCGCCTCGTGCCGGCGGCCCCTGACGGCCGGGACCTGAACCCGCTGCTGCAGGATCCAGGTCTCGCGATGCACCCGCCGCTGCTCTACGCTGGCTACGTGGGTTTCGCCGTGGCTTTCGCGTTTGCCGTGGCCGCGATGCTCGAAGGTCGACTCGACCAGGCCTGGGCGCGCTGGACCCGACCCTGGACCCTTGCGGCGTGGGCATTCCTCTCGCTCGGCATTGCGCTCGGTAGCTGGTGGGCGTACTACGAACTCGGCTGGGGCGGCTACTGGTTCTGGGATCCGGTCGAGAATGCCTCGTTCATGCCCTGGCTCGTCGGTACGGCGCTGATCCATTCGCTTTCCGTCACCGACAAGCGCGGACTCTTCAAGAGCTGGACCCTGCTGCTCGCGATCATCGCGTTCTCGCTGAGCCTCCTTGGCACCTTCCTCGTGCGTTCGGGCGTGCTCGTCTCGGTGCATTCGTTCGCCGCCGATCCGGCGCGCGGCATCTTCATCCTCGCTTTTCTCGTCATCATGATCGGTGGTGCCTTGACGCTCTACGCGTGGCGTGCGCCGCTCCTCAGATCCGATGCCGGCTTCGAGTTTGCCTCGCGCGAGTCGTTTCTCCTCTTCAACAATATCCTCCTCGTGATCGCCGCGGCGACCGTGTTCGGCGGCACCATGGCGCCGCTCATCTCGGACTCGCTCGGTCTCGGCACCCTGTCGGTCGGGCCGCAATATTTCAATCCGACCTTCCTGCTGCCCATGCTGCCGCTGATTGCGCTCGCCGCCATCGGCATGCACGCCAACTGGAAGCGCGGGCGCCTGCCGCAGCGCAAGCGGCCGTTGATCGTAACCGGCCTCGTGGCGCTCGCCGTGTCCGCAGCGCTTGTCTTCGGCTACTACGCCGGCCGCCCGGGTCTGGCGCTCATGAGCCTCGCGCTCGGCATATGGCTCGTGCTCTCGTCTCTCATCGATCCGGTCGACCGGTTGCGGCGCGGCCTGACGCTGCCGCGTGCCATCGTCGGCATGACGCTGGCGCACGTGGCGCTCGGGGTGTTCGTGATCGCGGTGACGGCCGTCGAGACCTATACGACCGAGCGGGACGTTGCGCTCGCGCGTGGCGAGGTCGCGCATGTGGGGGGTTACGACTTCCGCTTCGACGGTGTTGATGCGATCGAAGGCCCGAACTACGACGGTGTGCATGGCATTGTGCAGGTGACGCGCGAGGGGCAGGCCGTCGTGACCTTGCACCCCGAGAAGCGCCGCTACCTGGTACAGCAGTCGGTCATGACGGAAGCAGCGATCGCCTCGCAGGCGGGACGTGATCTTTTTGTCGCGCTCGGCGAGGATCTCGGCGCGGGGCGCTGGAGCCTGCGTATCCAGATCCGCCCGCTGATCAACTATGTGTGGCTTGCTGCGGCGCTGATGGCGCTCGGTGGTCTGGTTGCGGCGTCGGATCGGCGCTATCGCAGCGCACGCGCGCCCGCTGCAGAAGCGGTCGGCCCCGGGCAGGGTAGCCCGGCGTGACCCGATACCTGTTGCCGCTTGCAGCTTTCGCGCTGCTCGCAATCGTGCTGGGTGTCGGCATCAAGCAGTCGAAGACGAAAGGTGTCGTTGTTTCGCCGCTGATCGGCCGTGAGGCACCCGATTTCACCCTGCCGGATCTGCTCGCCCCCCCGAAGAAGTTCGACTCGCGCTCGATGGCGGGACGCTGGTATGCGCTCAATGTCTGGGGAACCTGGTGCGTCGAGTGTCGTGCCGAGCACGAGGTGCTGGTTGCAGCACGTCAGGCTGCGCGCCTCCCGATCATCGGGCTCAACTGGAAGGACGACGAGGCGGAGGCGCGCAGCTGGCTCGCGCAGCTCGGCAACCCTTACGAGGCCGTGCCCATCGATGCCGAAGGCCGGGTCGCGATCGACTACGGCGTGTACGGCGCGCCCGAGACTTTCCTGATCGATCCTCGCGGCGTGATCGTGCACAAGCAGATCGGGCCGTTGACCCCGGAGATCTGGGAACGGGACTTCGTGCGACGGGCGACGAGCCCGACAGGAGAGGGCTCGTGAAGGTGCGCGCCCTGTTCGTCATCGTCGGCTGTGCATGGGTCAGCGGCGCGCTTGCCATCGATACCACGCGTCTGCCGGACCCTGCGCTGCAGGCACGCTACGAGGCGCTGACGCACGAGCTGCGCTGCATGCAGTGTCAGAACCAGAGTATCGCCGACTCGCCAGTGGGCCTTGCCGCAGACCTGCGTCGCGAAGTTGCCGAGCAGCTCACCGCGGGCCGCACCGACGACGAAGTGCGCGACTACATGGCCGCACGTTACGGTGATTTCATTCTGTTTCGCCCGCGCATGTCGGCCCGGACCGCCTGGCTGTGGTCGCTGCCGGGGCTGCTGCTGATCGGCGGCGCAGTGGTTGCCTGGCGCATCGTGCGCCGGCGCTCAACGATGGCGGCGAACGATCCCGAGTTCGATGCCGGCGACGAGGAACGCTGATGCTGCTCTTCGTGATCCTGGCCGCGACGCTGATCCTCATCGCGATCTCCTTTGTCGCCATACCGCTGCTTCGTGGCGGCACAAGCGCCCCTTGGGCAGCACTCGGGTGCATCGCGGTGTTGATGCTCGGCAGCGTCGGACTCTACGCCACCTGGAGCAACTGGTCCTGGTCGAGCGGGCCGGCCGCTGATACACCCGCCGGGATGGTGTCGCGCCTCGCACGCCGGCTCGAGCGCGAGCCCGACGACCTCAACGGCTGGCTCATGCTCGGACGCTCTTACGCGGCCATGAGCCAGGCATCGCTCGCGCTGCGCGCCTACGAGCGCGCCGATCGGCTGGCGGGGGGCCGCAATGCCGAGGCGCTCATCGGCATCGCTGAATTGCTGGCCGTGCAGGATGACAATGCGCTCACAGGTCGGGCGGGAGATCTGTTCGAGCGCGCGCTCGCGATCGACCCGACAGCCGGCAAGGCGTTGTTCTTCGCTGCCGTGGCCGCCATGCGCCGCGGCGAGTTGCCGGTAGCCCGTGAACGCTTTGCGAAGCTGCTCACGCTGAACCCGCCCGACGAGGTGCGGCCCCTGATCGAACAGCAGGTCACGGCGCTCGATCGGGCCATCGCAGGCGCAGGCGCGGACAGTGCCGGCGCTCGACAGGCCGCGGCGGCCGGGCGGGTGGCGGCGGCCGCTGTTCGCGTGAAGGTCAGCCTCGCGCCAAAGCTCGCGGGCAGCGCCCTCGAAGGCGCGCCCCTTTTCGTATTCGTGCGCGACCCCGCCTCGCCCGGGCCGCCACTCGCGGTCAAGCGTATCGCTGCGAAGTTTCCTCTCGAAGTCGAGCTTACAGCCGCCGATGCGATGCTGCCGAATCGGGCGATCACGGCAGGTCAGCGTGTGCTCGTCGTCGCGCGAATTTCGCATTCCGGGCAGCCGGAGGCGGCGAGCGGCGATCCTTTCGGTGAAGTCAGCTATGATGTCGGTCGGGATGCTGCGCGGGAGATCCTGATCGATCGCGTGACGCCCTGAACGGCCGAATCATGAGTGCAAGCCTGTCACTCGATTTCGCGACCTCGCCGGGCATCTGGCTCAGCTACTCGCGCATCGTCTCCTCGCGCAAGCCGGCCACGATGCGCGCTGGCGATACTGCACCCCGGATTGAGGCCACGCTTGCGGCCATCCAGCCCGATCCGGGGCACCTCGCACGCTACGCGGCGCTCTGCGAAGTCCCTCGTACCGACGTCGTGCCGATCGCCTACCCCCACATGCTGGCAAGTGGCATGCATCTGGCGATGCTGTCTTCTCCGGCGTTTCCGATCGGCGTTCTCGGGCTCGTGCACGTTCGCAACTGCATCGTCCGTGAGCGCGCGCAGGACCCAACGGAACCGGTGGCGCTGCGCAGCTGGCTGGAAGGGCATCGCGACACGGAGCGCGGCCAGGAATTCGACCTCGAAACCGAGGGCCTCGCTGGCAGAGCGGTGATCTGGCGCGAGACCTGTACGTTTCTGGCGAGACGCCGCGGCAGGCCTGCGGCGAAGCCGGTTGCGGACAAGACCCGCGAGAGTCTGCTCGACAAGGGTTCTGTGACGTCCACCAGTTTCGCGGTGCCGGCGGGTCTCGGGCGCCGCTACGCAAGTGTTTCAGGAGACTACAACCCGATCCATCTTGCAGATGTCACGGCGCGGCCGTTCGGCTTCAGGAAAGCGATTGCCCACGGCATGTGGTCGCTTGCCCGTTGTGCAGCGGAGCTCGGCGAAGCAGGCATGCCAGGGCAGACGACGCTCGACGTCGCTTTCAGGCTGCCCGTGTACCTGCCGGCGTGGGTGACCCTCGAAAGCTGCGCCGCCACGGGCACAGTCGATTTCGCACTGAAGGACTCAGCGGGGCACAAGCCCTACCTGACCGGAGAACTGCGGACCACCTCCGCATGAATGGAGCGACTTCGCGAGCCGGCGTGACTCACCATCGGGTCGCGCGAGGGGAGCTGTTGTGATCGGCCTGCCTGCACACCGCGTCGTGCACGGCGCCGCGAGCGTGGACCTGCGGGCGATCGCGCGCTTTGCCGCTCCCCTCATGGCGACGAATGCGATCCAGGCGCTGCTCAATCTCACCGACACCTGGTTCATCGGACGCCTGTCCACCGACGCACTGGCCGCCATGAGTGCGATCTACTGGGTCATGACCTGCGCGATCCTGGTCCTCGGCGGCGTCGGTTTCGCCGTGCAGACTTTCGTCGCGCAGGCCTGCGGATCGCGGCGGCGAGCGCGCGCCTCGCAGGCGGCGTGGTCGGGGCTGTGGTCCACGGTCGCTACGTGGCCTGTCTTCCTGCTACTCGCGTGGGCCGGCCCGTCTTTGCTTGCTCCCTTCCATCTGGCGCCGGCCATTGAGCAACTCGCCCTCGACTATTGGGAGCCGCGAATGTGGGGCGCGCCGCTCGGTCTGGCAACCTGGGCGCTGACCGGATTCTTTACCGGGGTCGGTGCGACGCGCACCACCTTTGCGGTTGCCGGGATCACGGTCTTGGCGAACGTGCCCGCGAACCAGTACTTCATGTTCGGACTCGACCTCGGCATGGCGGGCGCCGCCTGGGGCACGAATGCGGCACAGGCAATCGGTCTGGCGTTTGCGCTCGTGATCGTGCTGTCGCCGCATTACGCAAGCCACTTCCGCTCGCGACTCACCTGGCGACCGAACCTCGGCCAGATCCGCCGGCAGCTGAAAATCGGTCTGCCGGTCGGCGTGATGTTTGGCGCTGACGTGCTTGGCGTGGCGCTCTTTCAGCTGATGATCGTGCAGACGGGCAACAGCGCAGCCGCCGCGACCCAGGTCGTCATCATGCTGACATCGCTCGCCTATTTGCCCGCGATCGGTATCGCATCAGCCGGCACGACATTCGTCGGCCAATCGATCGGCGCAGGCGATCGCGACTGGGCGCGGCGGGTTGGCAGCACCGTGATCGCAATCTGTTTTGGCTACATGGCCTGCATGGCGCTGCTGATTCTCGCGGGCGGACGCTGGTTGCTTCCGCTGTTCGTGCCGCCTGTCGATGCCGAAGCGCGTGCGGCGATTGCGGTCGGGCTCCTGGTGCTGTGGCCCGCTGCGACGTACCAGGCCTTCGACGGGCTCTACTTCGGCTCGGCATCGGCGTTGCGCGGCGCTGGCGACACTCATGTGCCGGCGATCACGGCGCTCGCGCTGTCGTGGTGCTTCTTTGTGCCCCTCTCGCACACGCTCGTGTTCGCCCCAGGGCAGGGCTGGCTGGACGGCCTGCCGCAGGCCGGTCTCGGTGCGCTCGGCGGCTGGCTCGCGCTGATGAGCTACGCAATGCTGCTCGGTCTCAGCATGCTCGTGCGCTGGCGCTCCGGGCGATGGCGCGCGATCACGCTCGCGCGCGGAAACTGAGCAGGGCGAGAAAGCCTCCCAGCATGCCGCCAATGTGCGCGAAATGGGCGACTCCCGGCTGGGCGCCCGTCAAGCCCATGGTCAGCTCGATGACGCCATAGAGGGTCACAAAGAGCCAGGCCGGCATCGGGATGGGCGGGAAAATCAGCATCAACTTGCGACGTGGGAAAAGCACGGCGTAGACGAGCAGGAGGCCGAACACGCCACCGGAGGCGCCAACCGTCGGGTACAGGCCGCCGCTCATACCGGCGACCATGAGCTGTGCAATCGCCGCGAACACGATGCTCGAGAGGTACAGGAACACATACCGACGCGCGCCCCAGTAGCGCTCGAGCTCACTGCCGAACATGTAGACCGCGAACATGTTGAAAAAGACGTGCGTGGGACTGCCGTGCAGGAATGCGTAGGTGACGATCTGCCACGGCCGGAAATACGGACCGAGCGGCCACAATGCGAAAGCCATGAACGCCGGCTCCGCAATCGTCTGCAGCAGGTAGATCGCGACGGTGACGATGAGGATCGTGCGGGTTACGGGCGCCATCCGAGCACTCCGAGCAGGACGAAAAAACCAATCACATACGCCAGGGCGACAAACCATCCGTGCCGCACCCATGCGCCCACCGAGCGGGCCTGCGGAAAGCGGTTCGAGATCGCGACCCCGGCCGAGGAGCCGAACCAGATCATCGAACCGCCGAAGCCGACCGCGTAGGCGAGCACGCCCCAGTCATACCCTCCCTGTTCGAGCGCAAGCTTGGTGAGCGGGATGTTATCGAACACGGACGACGCGAAGCCGATGCCGAGGGCGCTCTGCCAGGTCGGGGCCGGCAATTGCTCCACCGGCATCATCGACGCGCAGGCCACCAGCGTGAGGAGAAAAAGACTGCCCTTCGCGGTCGCGGGCAGGAGACTCCACGCGGGACGTCGCCACGCCGCGGTCGCCAGCAGCGTGAACCACACTGCTGCGCCAAGGAATGGAAAGCGATCGGCCGTCTCCGGGTGACGCTGGTTGACGTAGAGGTTCGTCAGGATCGCGGCCACGAGGATCAGGACGACGATCGTGCCGCGGGCCCAGTCGATCTCGAGCGCTGCGGGCGGATCGCGACGGATGGGCTCGTAACGCTGCTGGGCCCGGGCCGCGGGGATGGCGAAAACGAGAAACGCCGCGCCGGCCGCCACATAGGCATGCAGTACATCCATGGCAGGCACGCCCTCGATCCACATCATGGTCGTCGTCGTGTCGCCGATCACGCTCCCGGCGCCACCGGCGTTCGCTGCCGCGACGATCGCCGCAAGGTAGCCGATATGCACACGCTCGCGATACACCATCGCAGCCATCGAGCCACCGATGATGGCTGCGGCGATGTTGTCGAGAAAGCCCGACAGCACGAACACGATGGCGAGGAGGGCGACGCCGCCCTTCCAGTCGTCCGGCAACAGCGCCGGCAGCGCCTCCGGAATGCGGCTGTCCTCGAAATGCCGGGCGAGCAGCGCAAAGCCCATCAGCAGCGCGAACAGATTCGCGAAGATCACCCACTCGGCTGCAAAATGCGCACCGAGGCCCGCAAGCCCCGGGCCTTCGTGAAAACCGCTGCTTGCGAGCTTGTAGAGCGTGATGGCTGCGAGCCCGCCGAGCGCCACTTCGAGAGTGCGGTGATGAAAGATCGCGACGCCGGCGAGCGTCAGCGCGAACAGTGCGAACTCCATGCATAATGATGACATGAGAGCGCTCGTGAAAGCGAAAGCCGAGCCCGGTATCTGGATGCAGGATGTTCCGGAGCCTACGATCGGCCACAACGACGTCCTGATCCGCATGCAGAAGACCGCAATCTGCGGCACCGACATGCACATCTACAAATGGGACGACTGGGCGCGCCGCACGATCAGGGTGCCGATGGCCGTGGGGCATGAATACTGTGGCGAGATCGTCGGGATGGGCGGAGAAGTGCGCGGGTTCTCGATCGGCGACCGCGTCTCGGGCGAGGGGCACCTGACCTGCGGATACTGCCGCAACTGCCGCGCGGGGCGGCGTCATCTCTGTCGCAACACGGTCGGCGTCGGCGTCAATCGTCCCGGCTGTTTCGCGGAGTACATGTCGCTGCCGGCCGTGAACGTGTTCAAATTGCCCGATGCGATCGACGACGAAATCGCCGCGATCCTCGATCCCTTCGGCAACGCGACGCACACGGCCCTGTCATTCGGCCTCGTCGGCGAGGACGTGCTGATCACAGGCGCCGGGCCGATCGGCATCATGGCCGTCGCGATCGCGCGCTTCGCGGGCGCGCGGCACATCGTGGTCACTGATGTCAACGACTATCGCCTTGCCCTGGCGCAACGCCTCGGCGCCTCACGCATCGTCAACGTCGCACGCGACCCCCTCGACGGGGCAATGCAGTCCCTCGGCATGGCGGAAGGCTTCGATATCGGCATGGAGATGTCGGGCAATCCGGCAGCCTTTCGCGACATGCTGCGCACGATGCATCACGGCGGCAGCATCGCGATGCTCGGCATCATGCCGGAAGGCACCGGCATCGACTGGGACCAGGTGATCTTCAAGGGGCTGATGCTGAAAGGCGTCTATGGTCGCGAGATGTTCGAAACCTGGTACAAGATGGCAAGCATGCTGCAGAGCGGGCTCGATATCCGCCCGGTCATCACGCACCGCCTGCCGATTGCCGACTATCGCACGGGCTTCGAGATCATGGGCTCGGGTCAGTCGGGGAAGGTCATCCTCGACTGGACGTCATAGGCGTTCCTTGTCCGCGCACTCGTGCAACAATTACGGGGCGCTTCCGTCAGCGCTGGAGGAGAATCGCATGCAGGTGTTTTCGAAGAAGGCCGCGCTTGGCGGCAGCCTTTTCGTGTTATGGCTGGTGGCAGCATCCGCCGAACCGGTCACTTACAGGATGGACCCGAACCATACGCACCCGAGCTTTGAGGCAGACCACATGGGCGGTCTTTCCACCTGGCGAGGCAAGTTCAACAAGTCTTCGGGAACGGTCGTGATGGACCAGGCTGCGAAGACCGGGACTGTCGAAGTGACGATCGATGTGGGATCGATCGATTTCGGCAATGACGAGCTCAACGAGCATGCCAGAGGACCCGACATGTTCGATGTCGCGAAGTTTCCGACGGCTGTCTACCAGGGCAGGCTCACGGACTTCGAAGACGGCAAGCCCGGCAAGGTCGTAGGCACGTTGACGTTGCACGGCGTGACGAAGCCGCTGACGCTCGAGATCGACGAGTTCCTCTGCAAGCCGAACCCGATGTCGAAGAAGGAAACCTGCGGCGCCGATGCGTCAGCCGAGTTCAATCGCAGTGATTTCGGTGTCAGCTACGGCAAGGCTTTCGGCTTCAAGCAGGAAGTTGACCTGCAGATCCAGGTCGAGGCGGTTCGCGAGGATTGACAGGCAGCGGGGCCGCATTGGCGGATGGGCGCCAAGTGTCGTACTTGGCAGGTATAATGTAACATAATATACATTATGCGAAGCAGCGTGAAGCAGATCGTCATCCTCGGCAGCGGCTTTGCCGCACTCACCGCCATTCGCGAGTTGCGCAAGCGCGGGGTTCAAGATGAGATCACCGTAGTATCGCCAAGCAACGAACTCGTTTATCTGCCCAGCCTGATCTGGCTGCCGTCAGGCAAGCGACAGGCAGACGACCTGCGTGTCCCGCTGGCCGCTTTCTTTCACCGCCAGCGGGTGCGGTGGCACCCCGGAAGCGTGCGGCAGGTGCTCGACGGTGGGCGGCGCATCGCCACCGATCACGGCGAACTGACCAGCGACTATCTTGTCATCGCCACCGGTGGACGCTATCTGCGCAAGTTGCCCGGCATCGAGCACGCGATCATCCCCTGCGAAGGCATCACGGCAGCCGAAGCGGTCCGGGACCGGCTCAGGGCGATGGACGGCGGCCACATCGCGATCGGCTTTGCCAGCAACCCCAGGGAACCCGGTGCGGTGCGTGGTGGGCCCATGTTCGAATTCCTGTTCGGCATCGACACACTGCTGCGCCGTCAGGGACGACGCGACCGGTTCGAACTGGTGTTCTTCAACCCGTCAAAGGCGCCCGGTCAGCGCCTCGGTGCGTCGGCCGTGGAAAAAGTGCTGAACCGCATGCGCAAACTCGGTATTGCCACGCATCTGGGTCACAAGCCGGTGCGATTCGAGGCCGGCAAGGTGGTGACTGAAGGCGGCGAGCTTGGCGCCGACCTGATCCTCTTCATGCCCGGCCTGACTGGGCCCGCCTGGCTGGATGGCAGCGAACTGCCGCTGTCCGAAGGCGGTTTCGTCGCCTGCGATGAGACCTGTCGAGCACGCGGCCTTGCGCGCGTGTTCGTCGCGGGCGATGCCGGCAGCTACCCCGGACCCGACTGGATGGCCAAGCAGGCGCACCAGGCCGACCTGCAGGCCGCCGCCGTGGCCAGAAACATCGCCGCAGAACTGGGCGGCAAGCCTGCACGACACGGCTTCAGGACAGAGCTGACGTGCATCATCGACACGCTCGACAGCGGCATGCTGGTCTATCGCAGCAAATCGCTGAACTTCACCCTGCCGCGCACGCGCGCCTTGCACTGGGCGAAACAGCGTTTCGAGACCCGTTACCTGAACCAGTACCGCTGATACGCATGCGGCCCCAGATCAGCTTCCACATCACAACGAGGCACATGACGACGCCGAGCGCGATCAGGTATCGGCCGAGCTGCTGCTGATCGTTCCAGAGATAGTTGCTGCACAGACGCTCGGGCGAGGCGAGGTAAAGCCAGCCCATGCGAAAGGCAGTCGCGATCGACTCGAGCAGGAAGACGCCCCGCACGACGAAACCCATGCGCGGCCAGCTCAGCGCGAGTGGCGCACCGATCAGCAGAGGAACACTCGCGAACTTCGCGAGTGCGAAGTGGAAATCGTCCACTGACGCATCCATCATCCGCGGCAGCATCCACACTGCAGCGGCGAATGTGGCGAGCAACAGCCCGGCGATGCCCTCCCCGTTCCAGCGCGCGAGCGCTTCCTCGACGTGGCGCGGGACCGCGTACGAGGCGAACCAGCCTGCTGCGGCGAGCAACGGAATCTGGACCAGCATCTGCAGGGTCATGGTCGACTGCAGGATCTGCGGGACCGGCGGCACCACCAGCGCGAGCCAGAGCACGGCGCCGCTCAAAGCAAGAACGCGCCGCGAAGAAATCATGAAACGAGCCGCGCCTCGACATAAGCCGCAGCCGCACCGGGGTCGTCCCAGTCGAGGATGGCAACGAGATGCCCTCCCGGATCGACCACCGCGATCGCGGCGTTGTGCACGAATCCGCCCATCCCGTCGGGCACGGCGGTCACGCCGAATACGCGGCTCAGTTGCGCAAGACTGGCCACATCCGCCGGTCGGGCGGCGATCCAGCCGGCGCCGCGATCACCGAAGCGTTGCTGATAGTCCGCGAGGCGCGCCGGGGCATCATTGTCTGGATCGAAGCTGATGCTCAGCAGCGTGATCTGCTTGCGCGCAATCGGTTTTGCCAGCCGATCCTGCAGA
>Ga0073904_10000468_pt1 | contig 28735 bp, 24 predicted proteins | sample KloWWTrecipitate_FD_66668 | JGI IMG/M metagenome (GOLD analysis project Ga0073904, IMG submission 66668) | Active sludge microbial communities from Klosterneuburg, Austria, studying microevolution and ecology of nitrifiers - Klosterneuburg... | ecosystem: Engineered > WWTP > Aerobic digester >... | reverse complement strand
CGCCCGAGACGGTCGAGGGTGACCGCCTGCAGCTGGTCTCGGCACTCAGCAACCTCATCGACAATGCGGTGAAGTACAGCAATGCGGGCGGCGTCGTCAGCGTGACCGCGCGTCCGGCCGAGGGTTGGGTGGAGATCGAGGTCGCCGACACCGGGATCGGTATTCCGACCCGCGATCTGGACCGGGTGTTCGAACGGTTCTACCGAGTCGACCGCGCTCGCAGCCGTACGACCGGTGGCACCGGTCTGGGCCTCGCGATCGTTCGCCATGTGGCGACCAACCACGGTGGCGATGTCACCGTGCGCTCGCGTGAGGGCGAAGGCTCGGTCTTCACGCTGCGCATACCTACTTTGCCGACTCGAACGACAGAAGGACGCTGAAAATGGCGAACACGGGTGTGCCGACGGTGCTCGTCGTGGAGGACGAGGCCAGCTACGTCGAGGCGCTGATCATCGGGCTCACTCGCGAAGGCTTTCGTGTCGAGGTGGCAGTCGACGGCGCCGAGGCGCTCGCCCGCTTCGACGTCGTGCAGCCCGATGTCGTCCTGCTCGACGTGATGCTGCCCAAGATCAGCGGGATCGATGTGTGCCGCCAACTGCGCACACGCAGCCAGGTGCCCATCATCATGGTCACGGCGAAGGGTGCCGAGATCGACACGGTCGTCGGCCTGGAGGTCGGCGCCGACGACTACGTCACCAAGCCGTATCGCATGCGCGAGTTGGTGGCCAGAATGCGCGCAGTCATGCGCCGCCAGGCACCCACGGGCCCCGACGAGCCTGAGCTGTCGGTTGGCGCTCTCACCGTCGGCGCGGTCAGCCTCGACCCCGATGAGCACCGTGTGCTGATCGACGGTGTCGAGGTACAGATGCCGCTCAAGGAGTTCGAGCTGCTGCAGCTGCTCTTGACCAATGCCGGCCGCGTGCTGTCGCGCGATGTTCTGATCGACCGGGTGTGGGGCAGCGACTATGTGGGTGACACGAAGACGCTCGACGTGCACGTGAAGCGACTCCGCGGCAAGGTGGAGATCGACTCGGCCAATCCGACTCGAATCGTCACGATTCGCGGGCTTGGTTACAGATATGAGCGAACCAAGCTCTGAACGTTCCTCGCGGCGTGGCGGCGCCACCTACGATGCGGGGGTGAGTAGCGAGCGAGTGCGTGCCGACGCGGTGTACCGCAGTGGTCGGCGCCCGGTGCAATCGCAGTCGCCCTTTCGTCGATTTGCCCGCACTCATGCCTTCATCGCCATCGGCGATGCCGCGATGTACGGCGCCGTCGCAGGTGAGGTGCTCAGCCTCGGCCCCGACGCGCAGCGTTCGGCGGTACTGCGGTACTTGATCGTCAGCTTTGCGCCGTTCGTCGTGGTCGCCCCATTGATCGGGCCCACCATCGACAGGATTCCTGGCGGGCGCAAGATGGTCGTGCAGATCACTGCCATTGCGCACGCCGCGCTGTACGTGCTGATGGCCTTTCACACCGACGACATCTTGCTGTACCCGTTGGTGTTCGTGGCACTGGTGATGCAGAAGACCTACGCGGTGTCGAAGTCGGCGTTGGTGCCCAGCGTGGTTCGCAACGACGATGAACTGGTCGAGGCCAACTCCAAACTTGGCCTGATCTCGGGGTTGGTCGGGGCCCTCGCGATCGGTCCGCTGCTGGGCATCGGTCACTTCAGCGCCGCCGCCGCGCTCATGATCGGCGTTGCCGCGTTCGTCGTCGCCACTGCCTCGGCTCGTCAATTGCCGGGCGAAGCAACTGCCCCGAAACCGGCGGAGCGTGCCGAGCGCGAGGAACTGCGCTCTGCGGGCATCGTGTTGGCTTCCGCGGCGATGATGTCGATCCGCGGCGTGATCGGTTTCCTCACCTTCCACCTGCTGTTCTGGCTGCGCGAGGACTATGGGCTCGCCCAGTTCGGCATCGCGGCGGGTGCGAGCACCCTCGGTTCGATGGGCGGCAACATCCTCGCGCCGCGCCTGCGCAGCGCACTGCGCGAGGAAGTGATGCTGACCATGGCGCTGACCGTCATCGCCGGCGCAGGCATTGCCGCCGCGTTGACGGGTGGGCTGGGTACTGCAATAGCGGTCGCGTTCGTCGCCAACTTCTCCGCCGCCATCAGCCGACTGGCGTTCGACTCGATCGTGCAGCGCGACGCGCCAGACGCCAACCAGGGCCGGGCCTTCGCTCGCTACGAGACCCGGTTCCAGCTGTCATGGGTGTTGGCAGGGCTGCCGCCGGTGTTCTTCACCCTGCCCGGCCAGGTGGGTTTCCTGGTGGTCGGCCTGGTCGGCACGTTCGCCGCTGCCAGCTATCTCATCGGTTCGCGAGCCGTGCACTCCGGTAAACCGCTACCGATGTCGCTCACCCAGCGCGCGCGTCGAGGGCTCGAAACGACGGTGGCGAAGCGCCGCGTGAATACCCCGCCCAAGGGCAGCGTCCGGCCCAGGACGCGCCGCCGCTGATCGCCGGCTAGAGGGGGAGTCTGGCAGCGGCTTCGCTCCGCTGCGGCCTGACGCCCGCAAGAGCGCCGAACCCCCACGCCCCCGCCGGCCGGAGAAATCGATTTCCGATTCCGTTGATCTGTAGGCTCGGGCCGATAATGATCATCTTCTATATCATTCGACTAGCGGCCACATGTACTGCGCAGGAGTATGACATATTGGAGATGGCTGTGGCCGCTTCAGATCGGATGGGCGGTGAAAGGGTCCATTACCGCTCAGATCGGCACCCGGTCTTCACTCTTGGGTACCCAGTGATGGACGAGACGGCCCGCCGATGTGTCGATTGGGAGTCGACCATGGCTGTAACGGAGGAATGCTGGCTAGATGTGCTCGTGCAATGCCCAGGGCTTGAGAATCACATGGCCGAACCCCGGCTGTCCTGGTGGCCGATTGCCCTCCTGGACACGGAGGATCTGAGTGCGTTCGGTCAGGCAATTTGCTGTGTCGGTTCAGGCGAGTTCATTGTCGGCTGGGACGGCGCCGTCGCGCGACAGGCTCGACCGGGCGTTTGCGAAAGGTGGTGCGAGATTGCGGTTCGAGCGCAGGCGCAATGGACGGCAACCACCAATGCAATTGAGGGTAGCAGGACGGCACTTCGCACGTCACGGGCATCTATAGCGGCCCTCGATGCTTCACCGATGCCGCACCTTCTGACAGCCAGATTCGATCTTGTTGAGGCGCTCGTTGAGCTCGACGCGCGGGTTGGTCTCTACTATGAATTTGAGCTTGGCTTTGTCCGTGAGATTTTCAGTCGTTGGCAGATGAGTGCACAGATCGACCAAGCGCAGAAGTGCCTTGACTCGGTGAGTTCGCTGATTTCGATTTCGCAGCAGCAGGCCGCGCTTTTGTCCCAAAGACTTCAAGAAGATGCGGCGAGGTCGGCAGCGTTCTGGCTCTTCTTGGTTTCGATGGCCAGTGGTGTGGCAGTTCTACTTGCAGCGATTGACTTTGTTTCGTTGCCGAGAAGCCCGACCGTTGGGAACGTCGTGAGGCTGGGAATCTTGCTTTCGTCGCTCGTTGTAACGGGAGTTGTGAGCTGGAGACAGCGAAAGTCTGTCCGGTGAGCCGATGAAGGATTCGAGAGCACCGGCCGGCTGAAGGGCTGTCCGGGCGGCCAGCAGTTTGGCCAGTCCATCCCCGCGATCGCGAGGCGCAGGCGGGTGGCCTCGTCCAGGAGGTGGGGTCGAACTGCAGTTTGACGTCCACCCACTGGCCGGGGACGACCGGCTGCGGCTCGGCATCTACCTCGCCGAACGGATCGCTGAGCCAAATGTCGCGCTGGGTCAGAAGGGCAAATACAGGGTTCCGGCCGCCACCCTGTCTGTCAGGGTGAGGTGAGACACCTGGTGTAGCGGTTCTTCACTCCCCAGGGCAAGAACGGATCACTGAACCTGATGACTTTGACCTTTGCAGATCTCGATCGCGCCCACACTGGTGGGATGAATGAGATCGATCCCTCTGCTCGCCCGCGACGGCGCAGCTTCACCGCCGCTGACAAGCGAGCGTACTTGGACGCGTATGACGCGTTGCCCAAGGCGCATTGACTCATTGGATACCTCCGCGTGGTGGGGTTCGTTGCCTCATGTAGGAATCTCCGGTTTGGGGTGGGGTCCGCTACGCCTGATCGATGGAGCTTTCGATGGTGCAGCGGCGTGCGGTGACGAACCGGTTGGCAACCAAGTACCGCCAGGCGTCGCGGTTGGGGAAGACCGGAATTTTGGACCAGCTGGTCGAGCTGACGGGCTGGCACCGTGACCACGCACGCGCGGAGTTACGTCATGCGGGCGCGGTTCGCACGGTGCCGGTGCGTCAGGCGCGCACTCCGGTCTACTCGGCGCGGGTGGTGTCGGGTTTGGAGCAGTGCTGGAGGGTGGCGCGTTGTCCGACTGGTAAGCGTTTGGCGCCGATGCTGACGGTGCTGGTGCCGATGTTGCGCCGTGACGGCGAGCTCGTTCTCAGCGTCTTCGAGGCTGGCCTGCTGGTCGCGATGTCGCCAGCAACGATCGACCGGCGTCTCGTCAACGCGAAAGCAGTGGCCGGTTTCACCGGCAGGTCTCATACCAAACCGGGATCTTTACTGAAATCTCAGTTCCCGATCCGCACGTGGTCGGAATGGGACGAGAATCAGCCGGGGTTCGTGGAGATCGATCTGGTCGGCCATGAGGGCGGCAACAGTTTCGGCGAGTTCTGCTTCACGCTGACCGTGACTGACGTGGCCACGGGTTGGACCGTGAACCGATCCGTGGCGAACAAGGCTGCGGTCCACGTCGTTGCCGCGATCGAGTACGTCACCAAGCGTTTCCCGTTCCCGATCCTGGGTATCGATTCTGACAACGGATCGGAGTTCATCAACGCCCACCTCTACGACTACTGCCTGGACAACAAGATCACTTTCACCCGCGGTCGGCCCGGCAACAAGAACGACGGATCCCACGTCGAGCAGAAAAACTGGACCCACGTGCGCAGCCTCGTTGGCTACCTACGATTCGACACCCCAGCCGAGCTGGCCCTGCTGAATGAGATCTGGGACGCGGACTGGAAGTTCACCAACCTGCTGTGCACCCAACAGAAACTCATCTCACGCCAGCGAGTCGGCGCCAAAATCATCAAACGTCACGACCCCGCCCTCACCCCACACCAACGAACCATCACGGCTGGTGTGCTCACACCAGCCAAGAAAGCGACACTGACACGGACCCGCAATGCCATTCGGCCAGGCCAGCTGCAACGCCACATCGACACACTCACCGCCCGCCTCGAACGCCTCGCTCTCACCAAAACGACAGCCCCACCACGACCCATCAACCGGGCCTTCAACAAGACCGACCGTCCGGAGATTTTAGCTGAGGCAACGAATCACCGCTCCCGGAGGATTTGACATGAGGCAACAGGCAAGGGCGGCGCGGAACGGGGTGCGTTCTTGCGGCGTGAGGGCCTGTACTCGTCGCACCTGTCGGAGTGGCGCAAGCAGCGCGACAACGGTGCTCTGGCCGGTCTCGAAGCCAAACCGCGAACTGATCGGCGGCCGGCAGCCGATGTCGAGCTGGACCGGTCGCATCGGCGGGTTGCGCGGCTTGAGGCCGAGCTGCAACGCACGAAGATGGCGTTGGAGATCATGGGAAAAGCGCACGCGCTCTTGGAGCTCATCTCCGAGAGCGCGGACACCGAGCCGAGGTCGAAGCGGTGATCGACGATCACTTCGACGACCTTGCCAAGGTGACCTGCACCCGCCGCTCAGCAAGTCTGCTCGGCAGGTCGCGAGCGACGCACTACCGGCACCTGCGCGGGCCCGTGCTCGGGCCGCCCGCGCCACGACCGACACCTCCGAACGCGTTGTCGGAAGCGGAACGTCAACGGGTGCTGACCGTGCTGCGTTCCGAAGAGTTCTGCGATCTCGCCCCGCGCAGGTGTGGGCCCGCCTGCTCGACGACGGGATCTGGCTGTGCTCAATCTCGACCATGTATCGACTCCTCGCCGTTGCGGGCGAGAACCGCGAACGACGACGCCAACGCACCCACCCCGCGAAGAAGAAGCCCGAGCTGATCGCGACCGCAGCGAACCAGGTGTGGAGCTGGGATATCACCAAACTCCGCGGGCCCGAGCGTGGCGTCTACTACGAGTTGTTCGTGATCATCGACATCTACTCGCGCTACGTCGTCGACTGGTGCGTGGCCGCCGCGGAGACCGGCGAGCTCGCCAAAGAGTTCATCGACGCCGCGATCACCAGCCAAGGGATCGGGCGCGGTCAGCTCACCCTGCACGCCGACCGTGGCACGTCGATGACCTCGAAACCTGTCGCCCAGCTCCTCGTCGATCTCGGCGTCACCCGGTCGCACTCGAGGCCACATGTGTCGAATGACAACCCGTACTCCGAGGCCGGGTTCAAGACCCTCAAGTACTGCCCGGCGTTCCCCGGCAGCTTTGGCTCGATCCAGGATGCCCGAGCGTTCTGCGAGACGTTCTTCGCGTACTACAACCACGAGCACCGCCACTCCGGCATCGGGCTCCACACGCCGGCATCGGTGCACTACGGCACCGCCACCGAAATCCGCGCTCAACGCGCCGTCACCCTCGACGCCGCCTACACCGCCAACCCCGACCGCTTCCGCGGTCGCCGACCAACCCCACCCCGACTACCCACCGCAGCCTGGATCAACGACCCCTCACGACAAGCCAACATCCAAAGCAAGTAACCCCGCTCGTGTCTCAAACCCCTTGACAGGTTCCACCATGGCGCCCTCTTCGACCGAGATGGAGACGAGCTGCTCTGAAACCTGCATAGCCGTTCAGGGTAGCGTTGCGTGAATGACGGTGGTACGGACAGCAGATGTCGCAGTCGTGGGTCTTGGCGGGCTCGGCTCGGCAGCCGCGTATTGGTCGGCGCGGCGCGGGGTCAGCGTCGTCGGGTTCGAACAGTTCGAGCTGGGCCACGTGCGCGGCGCGTCGCACGACCATTCGCGCATCATTCGCCGCTCGTATCACACGCCCGAATACGTGCGACTGGCTGCCCAGGCCTACGACGCCTGGCGCGCCGTCGAGGCCGAAAGCCGGCAGCGGATGATCACCATCACGGGCGGCGTCGACCTGTTCGCGCCAAACGCCGTCATCGACCATCGCACCTACACCGCCAGTCTCGATGCCGAACAAGTGCCGTACGAGTGGATCGACGGTGCCGAGATCCGTCGCCGTTGGCCGGCCTTCGCCGGCGGTGACGTCGTCACCGACGACGTGATGGGCGTGTACTCACCGCAGACCGGCATCGTGCCCGCCGGTCAGGGCACGCGTGTGATGCAGGAGTTGGCGCTCGCTCGCGGCGCGATGCTGCACGGCACGACACCCGTACGTGCCATCCGCCCAGTCGGCGGTGAGGTCGACATCGTCACTGACGAAGGCGTCACTCGGGTGGGCAGCGTCGTGATCACCGCCGACGCATGGACCAATCGAGTACTGGCGAATCTGGATCTGCGGATTCCGCTCGCTGTCCTCAAGGAGCAGGTCAGCTACTTCCAGCAGGCCGACCTGTCACCCTTCGCTGTCGGCCGTTTCCCGGTGTGGATCTGGATGGATGATCCCAGCTTCTACGGCTTCCCCGTGTTCGGCGACATGACAGCCGTCAAGAGCGCCGAGGACTGCGGCGGCCGCGAGGTGGACCCCGATACGCGCACGTTCGACGCCGACACGGAGATGGAAAGCCGCCTGGGAGCATTCCTGCATCGTCTCACCGGTGGGGCGTGGGCGGCGCCGCGCACGACGACCTGCCTCTACACACTTACCTCGGATCGCGACTTCGTCCTCGACCGACTGCCGGGCTACCCGCAGGTGTCCGTCGCGCTCGGTGCTGCGCACGGCTTCAAGTTCGCGTCGTGGTTCGGGCGTACCCTCGCCGGTCTGGCCTGCGGCGACGAAGCAGGCCCCGAATTGGCCCCGTTCGCGTTCACTCGCGAGTCGCTGCACCAGCCCATCGATCGCGCCGCCTGGATGGTGTGAACGTCCCGATGGTGTGAACGTCACGAGCGACGACGTGTCACAACGCCGTGCGCATGCTCCACAGCTCGGGGAACAGCTCCGTGGCCAACATCGCCTGTAGGTAGCCGACGCCCGATGTCCCGCCCGTGCCCTGCTTGAACCCGATGATGCGCTGCACGGTGGTGACGTGGCGGAAACGCCAGAGGCGGAACGCATCTTCGAGATCCACGAGTTCCTCGCCCAACTGGTAGAGATCCCAGTTGGCCTCAGCGTTGCCGTACACCTGCAACCATGCCGCCTCGACGCCTGGGTCGGAGGTGTACGGCTCGGTCACGTCGCGGGCGAGTACGTGGGCGGGCACCTCGATGCCGCGCCGCGCCATCAGCCGCAACGTCTCGTCGTACAACGACGGCACGTGCAAGGCAGCTTCCACCTCGTCGAAGCGATTCCGGCGATGTCGATGCGGCTCCAGCATCGCTGCCTTCTTGTTGCCGCACGCGAACTCGATACAGCGGTACTGCCAACTCTGAAAGCCGCTGCTGCCACCGAGATACGGGCGGATGGCGGTGTACTCCGGCGGGGTCATCGTGGCCAACACGTCCCACGCGTGCACCAACTGCTCCATGATCTTGCTGACGCGACTGAGCATCTTGAACGCGGGCTGCAGGTTGTCGGTAGCGACGTTGGCGATGGCACCGCGCAGCTCGTGCAGCATCAACTTCATCCACAGTTCGCTGGTCTGGTGCTGCACGATGAACAGCATTTCGTTGTGGTCGGGCGACAGCGGAAACTGCGCGCCCAGCACTCCGTCGAGATGCAGGTAGTCGCCGTAGTCCATCCCGGGCTCGGGTGCGTCGCCCATCAGGCCCTACCCAATGCCGAGCCGACTGCAGCCGCGGCGAGCGCGTTGGCTGCACCGCCGTCGTCGAGGAAGTCGGCGAGCGAGAAGAATCCGTGGAACATCCCGCCGAAGCGAACATGGCTGGTCGCCACGCCCAGATCGGCCAGGCGACGTGCGTACGCGTCGCCTTCGTCGCGCAACGGGTCGAATTCGGCCGTGATGACCAACGCCGGTGGAGTGGCGGCCAGCACGTGGTCGGCCGCGAACAGGGGCGACACCCGCGGATCGGTGGGAGCGGTGTCGCCGAGGTAATGGTCGATGAACCAGGCCATGCCTGCTCTGCTCAAGAAGTAGCCGTCGGCGTTCTCCTCGTAGCTGGGCTGCGCCTGCGTGCAATCGGTGACGGGGTAGACGAGGAGCTGGTAGACCAACGGCACCGGTCCCAATTGGGCGACGACGGCGGCCAGGTTGGCCCCCGCAGAGTCGCCGCCGACGGCAACCCGGCCAGCGCGGCAACCCAGCTCTGCGGCGTGTCCGTGCGCCCAACGGGTAGCGGTCAGTGCGTCCTCCAGCGGTGCCGGAAAAGGGTGCTCGGGGGCCAGGCGATAGTCGACACTGAGCACCGCATGACCGCTGCCGTTGGCAAGGGCGCGGCACACGTTGTCGTGGCTCTCGAGGTCGCCGATCACCCAGCCCCCACCGTGGAAGTAGACCAGCAGCCCAAGGTCGCTGCGGTCGTTGGGGCGATACAGGCGTGACGCCACACCACCGGCATCGACGTCGCGGACATCGTGTACCGGCTGGCCGTCGGCCCGGGCGCGGGCTGCCCGAATCGCCCTGGCCTGGGCGGGGGTCTGCTCCTCGATCGGAGGATCACCCAGCGATGCGATCATTTCCAGCAGGGAGGCGGCTTGAGGGTGCAGCGGCATCGTCGGAGTTTGTCACGGTGGTGCAGCACGAAGCCACCGCTACGGTTCTGGCCGTGCCGCGGATGTTGTCTGCCCTCATCGTCTCGCTCGGATTGTTCGTCGTGGCCGGCTGTGGCTCGGTGCGCGATCGGGCGCACGACGATCTTGTCGATCAGCTCGTGGACGACGGGGGGTTGCCTCGCCCGGTGGCGGGCTGCGTGGTCGAGGGCTTCTTCGCAGCGCGTTCCACCGAAGAACTCAAAGAGTTCTTCGAACGTGAGGGCCTGACGGATGCCGAGCGCGCCGAGTTCGCTCGCCTCGGCGACGAGTGCACCCCCGCCGACTCCACCCCGTAGAGCTCGCACCCGCGGGTGCGGAACTGCAGAACTCCTAACTATTGGCACCCTCGGAGAATCGTGCCAATTACCGGGACTACGTGGGCTCAGGGCGCCTTGGGTGTCTCGGGCTCTGCGGCGGCCGGGGCTTCGACGACGACCTTCTTCTTCGGCGGCGGCACGCCGACGCTGGGGCCCTTGTCGGCCCATTCGGGCCAGCGGCGACGACTGACGATGGACAGCGTGCGCAACAGTTTCATGGCCACCTCGTCCTCCTGTGCGGGGCGGGCGATGATGGTGCCGTCGGCGATCATGCGGTTGATCACTTCCTCGCCCAACTCGGTGCGCACGATGGTGAGCGTCCAGTCATTGTCCTTGCCGATGCCGCCGGTCGCGATGTCGGAGTGTTCGGCTGCGAAATCGGGGCAGTTCTTGCAGCCCTGTCGCGTCCACTGGTGGCATTCCTTCAGGTCGACCTCGTGGTACGAGCCGTCCTTCATCCAGATCTGGAAGACGCCCTTGATGTTCATCTTCACCATGTCCTGCTTGCGCAGGCCGTACTTCGCCTCGAACAGTTCAGGGAAGATGGAATCGTCGAAGGTCTTGCTGCACAGCAGGCCGATGTTGAACAGGAACGGACGGCTGACCTTGCCGGCCTTGCGATCCCACATGATCGGCGGCGACGACGTCTGGCACCCCATTCCGACCAACGCGAGTCGATCGAAGCCCTTCGCCCGTGCCTCGGGGAGCGCCAGCGGATTCGCACAGTAGGTGTAGCGGCTGCCGGCGGTGGCCAGCACCTCTTCGCGATTCGAAACCACGACCGGCTTGGCCTTCCACGCGTCATCAGCTTCGACGCCGCTGACCAAGGCGGCGTCGATGTAGTCGTGCTCCAGCAGCCAGTTGAGCATTGCCGACACGAACCCACCGTCTTGGCCCTTGGTGTGCTCCTCGTCGTTGGCTGCCCGCGTCAACAGCAGTTGCCGCCAGATGCCGCTCATCTCCTCGGGCTCACGAACCTTTCCGAAGAGGTGCAGGTCGGCGGCGGGCTCCCAGGCGCGAAAGCGAGGGCAGGCGCGTGTGCAGGTGGTGCACCCCTTCTCGCCGTGAATGCAGTTGTCGACGCCCAATTCTTCCTCGAGATGGAACGGGATGTACTTGCCCTCTTCGTGCTCGTACCCGATGACGTCGTGCGGACAGGTGACCACGCAGCCGGCGCACCCTGTGCACAGCCCGGTGGTGATCACCTCGGCGTACAGTTCTTTCCACTGTGCGGTCCAGCGGCCAGCCTGAGCGGGGGTCTGCAGCGTGTCTGTCATGTGAACGACTCTACGACTCCCAGGCTCCCCGCTGCTCGTCCGGGGTCGCTCTCGTAGGCTTGGCGGATGCAACCGGTCGATGCTGCCACCATCAAGCGCATGCGTACCCACCTGGTGGGCGACCCGGATCTCGCCGGGAGAACGTTGGCCCGGCGGCTCTCACAGCAGGCTGATGCGTGGCTGTACAGCCTGGCGTCGGACCTGCCCGGCGGCTGGGCATTGATGGCCACCGGTGGCTATGCGCGCGGCGTGCTGTGTCCCGGCAGTGACATCGACGTGATGCTGGTTCACCCGGTGAAAGCCCGCGACGCAGAGGTGCAGTCCGCCGCCGAGCGACTGTGGTATCCGATGTGGGACGGTGGCTTGAAGCTGAGCCCTGCGACGCACACCAGCAAATCGTTGATGGCGCTGATCGCCGGCGACCTCGATACCGCGACCGCCGTTCTGAAGTTGCGCTGCCTCGCCGGCGATGTCGAGGTCGTTGCCGACCTGCAACGCCAGGCGTTGGAGCAGTGGCGGCGCAAGCCGATGGCGTGGCTGCAGCGACTGCTGGAGACCGGTCAGCAACGCTGGACGAAACTGGGCGACGTCGCCTCGCTGCTCGAGCCCGATCTCAAGGACGGCCGCGGCGGGCTGCGCGACTACGACATGATTCGTTGGGCACTGGCAGTCGATCGTGCCGACGTGGCGGCGGCCTTCGATGGTCCGGTCGACGATCTGGCCGGCCCCGCCGACCTCCTCCTGGCCGCGCGGTGCGAGCTGCATCGGCTCACCGGTCGCATGTCCAACGTGCTGCAACTGCAGGACCAGGACAAGGTTGCCGAGGCAATGGGCTACGCCGACGCCGACTCGTTGATGCTGCAGATCTCGGGCGCAGCGCACACCATCGAATGGGCAACCGAGCGCTTCTGGCGTCGCATCGAGCGCATGTTGCACGGCGGCCGCGGCGCCCTACGGTCCGGTGCGTCCATCGGCTCGGGCGTGACGGTCATCGACGGCGAGGCGCACATCGCAGCCGATGCCGAAGTCGACGAGCCGTCGTTCGTGTTCCACCTCGCGGCAACCGCGGCGCACGCCGGCATCCCGGTGAGCGTCCAGTCCCTGCAGGTGCTTGCCAGCCGCGGTGCAGAGCCTGGCGAACCGTGGAGTGAACGCACGCGCCGATCCTTCGTCAGCCTTCTCGGTGCCGGTCAAGGTCTTGTTGGTGCGGTCGAGGCGCTCGAGCGCTACGACCTGTTCAGTCGGTACCTGCCCGAGTGGCGGCACGTCCGCAGCCTGCCGCAGCGCAACGCCTTCCACACCTTCACCGTCGACCGTCACCTGCTGCAAACGGTCGCGAACGCGAACGAGTTCGTGCGCGAAGTAGCGCGGCCCGACCTTCTGCTGTGCGGTGCCCTGCTGCACGACATCGGCAAGGGCCACCCCGGCGACCACACCGAAGTCGGGATGGAGCTCGTGGTCGGAATCGCTGACCGTATGGGTTGGTCATCCGACGACAGCGCCACGCTCATTGCGCTTGTCGAGCATCATCTGCTCATCGCCGAGACTGCAACTCGGCGCGACCTGGAAGACCCTCGAACCGCTGCCAACGTGGCCGATGCAGTGCAGAGCCTTGGCCGACTCGAACTGTTGGACGCACTCACGCGCGCCGACAGCCGTGCCACTGGTCCGTCCGCGTGGTCGTCGTGGAAGGCCGGTCTCGTCGACGAACTCGTCGGTCGGACGGCTCGGTTGCTGCGCGGCGACGGGCGAGTCGATGAACCGTCTGGCGATGAGGACCGCTTCGCGGAGCTGATTTCGGCGTTCAACGAGCGTGGTGGCCTGCAATTGCAGCACAGCGCAGACGGCGAGTTCGACGTGCTGCGGATAGCCAGCAGTGACCGCAGAGGTCTGTTCGCGCTGATTGCCGGCACGTTGTCGCTGCACGGCGTCGACGTAGTCGCAGCCAATGCGCACACCGGTCCGGACGGTACCGCTGTCGACGAGTTCCGCCTGTCGCGCTCGCGGGGCATCTCTGTTCCGTGGGACCGGATCGAGCACGACCTCACCGCTGCGCTCGACGGCCATCTCGACATCCCGGCACGGCTGACGCAACGCATGACCGCACGGGCGCGGAGGCGGCCGCTGGCTGCGGCGTCACCGCGTCGCGAGGTGCTGATCAGCAACGAGGCATCGGACGACGCAACGATGATCGACGTGCGCGCGCCCGACGGCCCGCTGGTGCTCTACCGCCTCTCTCACGAACTGCTGTCGGCGGGTCTTGAGATCCGTTCGGCGAAGGTGGCCACGCTGGGGCACGAGGTTGTCGATGTGTTCTACGTACAGACCGTCGACGGCATGAAGGTGCCCACACCGGAACACGAGGCCCTACGCGCTCGGCTCAAGGCCGCGCTCGCAAACGGCTGAAGGGCCGTGACAGGCCGATCCGAAGATCGTCACCCATCACGGCCCTCCCGCTGGAGTTCGCCGGCTACAGCTAGATCGCCTCGGCGCCTTCCTCTCCGGTTCGGATTCGGATCAAGCGGTCGATGTCGATCACCCAGATCTTGCCGTCGCCGATCTTGCCCGTGCCGGCGGCGGTGCGCAGCACCTCCACGACAGCATCGACGCTGTCGTCATCGACGGCCATCTCCAGCTTCACCTTGGGCACGAAGTCGATGTCGTACTCGGTGCCCCGATAGACCTCGGTGTGGCCTCCTTGGCGACCGAAGCCGCGTACCTCCGACACGGTGATGCCGACCACGCCGGCAGCCTTCACGGCTGCCTTCACGTCGTCCAGCTTGAATGGTTTCACGATTGCGGTGATGAGTTTCATTGTTGACTCCTCTCAGTCGATGTAGGCGACGACGCCCATTTCGGGAATGTCGAGACCAGCGAGTTCGTCGTCCTCTGGGGAGCGAATGCCGCCCTTTGTGAACTTGTTCTGCAGCGTGAAGAACGCGAAGGCGATCCCGAAGATGACGGTCCAGATGACGACGGCGCCGAGTGCCTGGGCGCCGAGTTGACCCCACTCGCCCTTGATGATGCCCGCGACGCCGGTGGTGGTGGATCCGTTCCAGCCGGCGCCGTACGTTCCGTTGGCGAAGATGCCGACGGCCAACACGCCGAAGGTTCCGCACACGCCGTGCACGGCGATGGCGCCCACCGGATCGTCGATCTTGCAGCGCTCGATGAAGAACACTGCTTCGATTGCCAGAATCGCGGCGATCGCCCCGATCAGGGCCGCTGCCCAGGGTGCCACGAAGGCGCACGGGGCGGTGATGGCGACCAGACCGGCCAGCATGCCGTTGACCATCATGCCGGGGTCCGGCTTACCGGTCTTCCACGTGATGTAGTACATCGACACCACCGCGCCGAGCGCGCCGGCAATGGCGGTGTTGGCTGCCACCGTGGCGAACTGCACGTCGGTGGAGCTGAAGGTGGAGGCGGCGTTGAAGCCGAACCAGCCGAACAGCAGGATGAAGCAGCCGAGCATCGCCATCGGGATGTTGTGCCCCGGGATTGCTCGCGCCTTGCCGTCGGGGCCAAACTTCCCGATTCGTGGGCCGAGCACGATGGCGCCCGCGAGCGCCGCCGCGCCGCCGACGGCGTGGACCACACCAGAACCGGCGAAGTCGACGTAGCCGACACCCAGGTGCATGGTCTCCCACGACTTGGCCAGCCAGCCGCCGCCCCACGTCCAGGCAGCGAACAACGGGTAGTAGAGAGCGCCGCAGAACAAGCCCCACCACACGAAGCTCTTCCACTTCCAACGTTCGGCCATCGAGCCGGTGGGGATCGTGGCGACAGTGTCCATGAAGGCCACCATGTAGAGGAAGAAGCCGAGCAGTGCCGGTGTTGCGGCGTCGCCGAGATGGGTGTAGCCCCAGTAGAAGATGCCGGTGAACTCACCGCCGACCGCCGGTAGGCCGGTGCCGTTCATCGGTGCCAACCCGAACTGCCCGGGCAACGTGCCGAAGCCGCCGAACGCCAGCGGGAACCCGATGAACAGGAATCCGACGAAGCCGAGTCCGAAGATGGCGAAGTTCGTGCTCATCACTTCGGCTGCGTTCTTCTTCTGAGTGAAGCCGGTCTCGACGAGCGCGAAGCCTGCTTGCATGAAAACCACCAGCACTGCGCCGAGCACGACCCACAACAGGCTGGTCTGCTCGCCGAGCTTGGCGACTGGGTCGAGGTCGTCGGCAAACGCCGTCGTGCCGATGAGCAAGGTGGTGGCAACGGCACCAAAGGCCGCGCCGAGTATGTATTTGGGCACTCGTGTGCGCACGTTCTCTCCTGTGTGTTCGAGGGACGGTTCCAATGACCTCGCCGCGGCGCTGGAGCGAGTGACCGCACGATACGGAGACGACGTTTCGCGGTTGTGGCCGCTTTGTTTCCGTACTGTGGCGCTCGCGTTCGTCGTCGAAGTCAGCGGCCGCGGCGACGTCGGCCGGCCGTGCGGCCCTCCGCCAAGGCGGTGCGGATTGCATCCATCGAGGCCGCGTCGAGCTTGCGTCCGGCTCGATCTCCGACAGCAAAGCGGTCGTTGACCTGCCGGTCGTTGACCTGCTGGTCGTTGGTCGAGATGCGGGCAGTGTGAAGCACGGCGCCGGCAGTGGCGAGCGCCGAGCTGACGGCCAGCAACGCACCGGGCCGGTCCGGCCCGGTGACGATCGCCAACGTGTGCCACGGAAGCGCCGTGTTGTCGAACTCGATGGCCAGCGTGGGCATCGCGAGAGGGGACAGGGGCTTGCTCAGCCTGGCCTCGAACGCGAGTGCCAGCTGCTTGGCACTGGGTCGGTTGTGGCTGGACACGATGAAGCTGTCGAGCACGGCACCGTCCGCCCACGTGGCGATGCTGGCGTTGATGATGTCCAGCCCGTGTTCGCAGAACACGTCGGTCAGCCGAGCCAGCAATCCGTGGACGTCGCGACAGGCAACGTCGATCTTCCACAGTGCGGTCTCGGGCATCGGTGAAATCGCAACTCGTACGGTGCCGTGGCGCGGAAGTGGTTCGATCAGCTCGACCTGCCGGGCGAGTTCGTCCGGCTCGTGCGACAACAGATACGTGTTGCTGGCGAACCGCAGCCGGTCGACGGCAGCCGGAGCATCGAGCAATCGCTCCGCGGCAAGACGCCGAGCGCCTGCGAGGTTGTTGGCTGTGCCGCTCGTCAACTCGGGGTGTTCGAGCGCCTCGATGACCTGCGCGAGCCGTTCGTCGAGCACTTCGCGGTGAAGGGGCGACAGTGTTCCAATGGCCAACGCCAGTTCGTACGAGTCGCGGGCATGGGCGCCTGTGGCGAGATGGGCCGCCAATTGCAGGATCTCGCCCCGGTCCAGTGCATCCGCGCGATGGGTGCTCGCGCGCATCAGGTGGGCGTCGCGGACAATTGTCGCGATTCGTTCGGCCTCACGCTCCGACACCAACCGACGAGCCAATGCCAGCGAGCACTCGCCCTGGTCGTCGGCCTCCACGCACACATCGGCGGTCAAGGCCGCAAGAACCAGATCGTCGCTGGCGACGCCGAGGACCGGCGCGAGGTCGTCGAGCCGGTCGACGACCGGGAACCGCAATGCCCCCATCGGGTCCAGGTCGGCGAGGTCGGCTCGCCGGCGTTTCATCGCTTGCGCAACCTCGGGGAGTGCGCGTTCCAGCACCCCGGTGATGTCGAGGAACCGCCAGGCTCGCGGGTTCGCGGTTCGCAGCAGCCGGACCAGTGCACAGGTGTCGTCGAAGTTCCATTCCGCCGGATCGTTGCGATGTGCCGAGAACCAATCGAGGAGCTCTGGCGACGGACGAGCAGTGTTCGAAATTGCCGCCGTCGATAGTGCAAGGGGAACGATGAGCGACGCCGGCGGCGTGCCGTTCAGCCGAACCGCCCCGTCGAGCGTCGTGAGCCATCCCGAGGGTGGCTCGCGAGTGACCACCATCTCGGCTGCGTCGCCGGCACGGCCCAACCGCATGCGCAGCAGGGGTGGTGTGATGACCGTGGTGAGCAGCACGACCATCAGCAGCGCGCCGTACTGGTCGCCGTCGAGCACACCATTCGCCAGACCGATGGACGCGAAGATCAGCCCGACCTCGCCACGGGGAATCATTCCGAGCCCGACGAGCAGCTTGTCGGCTCGTGTACCCGCGGCGCCCGCTGCTGCAACGAGCTTGCTGAACACTGCGACGACGCTGAGTGCAGCGGCCAGCCCGATCACCGCTGGCTTGGCCATGGCTGCGAGATCTGCGTTGAGTCCGATGTGCGCGAAGAAGATCGGGATGAACAGATGGCCGATCGACCCGAGGTCGCGGGCGATTCGATCGTGGTGACGTGACGTGGCGAAGCCAAGACCGGCCATGAATGCGCCGATGATGAAGGCCAGCCCGGCGGCGTCGGCCAGCTCCGCGAAGCCCAGCGTGACCACGATGGCGGCCACCGTGACCGTCGCCGGAGAGCCCGCCCCGCGGTGCACCGCGTCGAGCAGGCGGGGTACCACGCGGAGGCCGACAATGCCTGTGAGGATGAGGAAGCCGATGGCGAGGCCGAGCGTGGACGCCACGGTGCCCACGCCGACCGACCCGCCTGTCACGATCTTCACGACCACGGTGAGCACGACCAGGCCGAGCACGTCGTCGGCGACGGCCGCACCCAACACGATGCGTGCCTCCATCGTCGACAGGGCGCGCAGGTCGCCGAACACGCGGGCGGTGATGCCCACGCTGGTCGCCGTGAGTGCGGCTCCGATGAAGATCGCCGTGTTGGTGCTCTGATCGAACAGGATGCCGACGCCCGCGCCGGTGACGAACGGTATGACGACGCCGATCACGGCCACGAGCAGCGAGGCTTTGCCAACCTTGCCCAGTTCGGCAAGGTCCATCTCCATTCCCACTTGGAGGAGCAGCAACAGCACACCGATCTCGGCGAACAGCGCCAACGACACCCCGCGGGCATCGGTCAGCTGAACGAGGCCGAGCCCCGAGGGGCCGATCAGGACGCCGGCGAGAATCTCGCCGAGAACGGCGGGCAGTTTCACGCGTTCGGCCAGTTCAGCCGCCAGCTTTGCGGCGGCAAGAACGATCAGCAAGTCGAGGAGGAGGCGTGCGAGATCAACAGCCTCGCTGGTGGCGATCACGCCGGATCGCCGGCGAGCAGGGCCTCGGCCGCTGCAAGGGCATGATCGGCCAGCATCCAGCCGCGACTGCGAACCGTGATGACGGACTCCGGGCCGAGCTGACGTCGCACGCCCACCAGAACACTGTCGCAGCGTCGCTGGTTCAGTTCGGCCAGGCCGGCCAGACGTGCCAGGTCGCGGCGCCCGACAACGCGATTGCGATTGGCGAGAAGGACCGCCACCACAGCCCGCTCCTGCCCGCCCGGATACACGAGGGGGTCGGTGTCTGGGCTCGAAGCAGGAGCAGGGCTGGCCATGGCTCGAACCTAAAGCCCGCAGGTTTCGACACTGTTCGTCGGGTGTGAACGCATCGTGAACCGACGTGCGATGTTGCCCGCTACACCGCGTCGTGACCGTGTTCGCCGGTGCGGATGCGCACGACGTCGTCGACGGACGTCACCCAGACCTTGCCGTCACCGATCTTGCCGGTGGCAGCGGCGGCGACGATGCAGTCGACCACACCGTCGACCAGGTCGTCGTCGACGACGATCTCCAGCTTCACCTTTGGTACGAAGTCGAGTTGGTACTCCGTGCCTCGGTAGGTCTCCGTGTGACCGCCCTGGCGGCCGAAGCCACGGACTTCGCCGATCGTCATGCCAACGACGCCTGCTGTGGCGAGGGCGGCTTTGACGTCGTCGAGCTTGAAGGGCTTGATGATCGCTGTGATGAGCTTCATGGTGGGCTGCTTTCGTTCGACGGTCAGTGGTAGGCGGTTTCCGCATGCTCGGCGAAGTCGAGCCCGTTGGTCTCGGTCTCCTCACTGACGCGGACGCCCATGGTCTTCTTCAAGACGATCATGATGACGGCTGTGACGGCGAATGACCAGATGATCGCCGAGAGGTTGGCCAACGCCTGCTCGCCGAGCAGGCCGAGACCACCGTCGTAGAAAAGCCCGGCCCTGAACTCGAGGCCGAAGAAGTCGGGGTTGGCAAAGAAGCCGATCAGCAGCGAGCCGACAAGACCGCCGACGAAGTGAACACCGACCACGTCGAGCGCATCGTCGTAGCCCAGTTTCACCTTGAGTCGTACGGCGTAACAGCACACTGCGCCGGCGATGGCGCCGATGGCGAGCGGTGCCGCTCCCGAGACGAAGCCTGCTGCCGGCGTGATCGCGACGAGTCCGGCAACGATGCCGGATGCGGCGCCGAGGTTGGTGGCGTGGCCATCGCGGACCCGTTCCACGAGTACCCAGACCAGGCCGGCGGCAGCCGCTGCCAAGAACGTGTTCATGAACGCCTGTGCCGCCTGACCGTTCGCGGCAAGGGCCGAGCCGGCATTGAAGCCGAACCAGCCGAACCACAAGATTCCGGTACCGAGCATGACGAGCGGCATCGAGTGCGGCGGGTGGCCTTCTTTCGGCCAACCCTTGCGTTTGCCGAGCACCAGCACTGCGGCGAGCGCGGCAATGCCCGCATTCACATGAATCGCGGTGCCACCTGCGAAGTCGAGCGAGCCGCGGTCGCCGAGCCAGCCGCCGTAGACCCACTTGAACACCGGTACGAACACCAGCAGCAGCCACACCGGCACGAAGACAGCCCACGCCGAGAACTTCATCCGGTCGGCGACGGCTCCGGAGATCAAGGCGGGCGTGATGCACGCGAACATGCCGAGGAACGCGACCGTGGCGAGCTTGCCGCCATTGTCGTCGATGATGCCGATGCCGTTGAGGAAGAGATGATCGAAGTTTCCGATGTAGTTGCCGTTTCCGCCCTGTGCGAGCGAATAGCCGACGATCACCCACACGACCGGCACGATGAGCACGCAGTAGAAGTTCATCATCAGCATGTTCAGGACGTTTCGACTCCGATCCATTCCCCCGTAGAAGAAGGCGAGTCCGGGGGTCATGAACAGCACCAGGGCGGCCGACACCATTACCCATGTCAGGCTTCCAGAGTCCATGCATTGCTCCATTCGTCGTGTTGTCGACACAATGACGCGGGATTGTTTCCGGCTGATTTCCATGAGGCGGCGGGAACGTGAAATCGTCACGCGTTCTGTGTCTGCTCGAGAGCAGTTGGCAAATCTTGACCCGCGGGTCAATACTGGTGTCATGAACTTGAGCTACACCCCCGAAGCCGAGCAGTTTCGTACCGAGATCCGCGCCTGGCTGGAGTCGAATCTGCCCGCCGGCTGGTTCGAGCCGGGCTTCGAACTGAGCGCCGAGGACCGCAAGGAGTTCAACGCCGGTTGGCCGGCAAAGTTGTTCGAAGGTGGTTGGATCTGTGCGACCTGGCCCAAGGAGTACGGCGGTAAAGGCCTCTCCACCCTGGACGGAGTCGTACTGGCCGAGGAGTTCGCCCGCGCCAAGGCGCCCATGCGCGCCGACTTCTTCGGCGACACGCTCGTTGGCCCCACCATCTTGCAGTGGGGTACCGAGGAGCAGAAGAAGGAATTCCTGCCGCAGATCCTCAACGGCACGATGCGTTGGTGTCAGGGTTTCAGCGAGCCCAACAGCGGCAGCGACCTGGCATCGTTGAAGACGTCGGCCATCCTCGACGGCGACGAATGGATCATCAACGGTCAAAAAGTGTGGACCACCGGTGGCCACCACGCCGACTACTGCTTCCTGCTCACCCGCACCGACCCCGACTCTCCGAAGCACAAGGGCATCAGCTACCTGTTGGTCCCCATGAGGCAAGACGGCGTCGAGGTGCGCGGCATCACGCAGCCCGACGGCACCGCCGAGTTCTGCGAGGTCTTCTTCGACAACGCCCGCTGCCCGAAGGACAACGTGGTCGGCGGCGTCAACAACGGTTGGAAGGTAGCCAACAGCACGCTTGCCTTCGAGCGCGGGATGAGCGCCACCACCGGCTACCGCCGCTTCGAGGAGGAGTACAAGCTGATGGTGGCCGACGCCACTGCCAACGGTGCCATCCACGAGGCCGGTATCCGTCAGCGGTTGATGGAGTACTACACCAAGATCCAAATCCTGCGCATCAACGGGCTTCGGTCGTTGGCCAACACACTTGCCGGTGTGAAAGACCCGTCCATGGCTGCCTTGGGCGCGACCAACAAGATGTTCTGGACCGAGATGCACAAGGCCGCTATGGAACTGGCCCTGGACATCAAGGGCGCGTCGTCGATGCTGGTCGACACCAGTTCTGCCGCCGGCTCGTGGCCGGGAACCTCGCGCGACAAGGGCCGCGACGGCTACCCGGTCAGCCCGATGATGAGCGCATTCTTCTTCAGCCGCAGCGAGACAATCTGGGGCGGCACCAGCCAGATCCAGCGCAACATCGTCGGCGAGCGAGTGCTCGGCCTGCCCAAGGAACCTCAAATCGCCCAGTAGGCAGCTCGCGAGCAGCGGCTCACACGGTGATGCGGTCCAGCACCGGGTCGTTCGCTTTCGTCTGCTTACCGCCGATTCGGTACGCAGCGCGCAACAGCGTTGTGGCCTCATCGACCTGCGCCTGAGTACGGGCGTGCACGATGGCCAGCGGGCGATCGGCACCGACGACCTCGCCGTGACCGGCCAGCTCGGTGAGGCCGACGGCGTGGTCGACAGGATCCTGCGGGCGAGTGCGGCCGCCGCCGAGAGCGACCACGACCATCCCAACGGCACGGGTATCGATGGCACTGACCGTGCCGCCACGGGCGGGCACGACGGCGACCTGCAGCGGCGCGCGTTCTAGGTGCTGCCACGGCCGCTCGACGAGCTTCTTGGGGCCGCCGAGGGCGACCACCATCTGGCCGAACTTTTCAGCAGCGGCACCCGAGTCGAGCGCAGCCTGCAGTCGAGCGCGCGCCGCCTTCGGCGTGCGGGCGAGCTTGCCGTGCAGCAGCATCTCGGTGCACAACGCCATCGTGATCTCGTGCGTGCGCGGGTCGCGGCGGACGCCGGTGAGGTAGTCGATGGCGTACGCCACTTCGAGTGCGTTGCCGGCGGCGTCGGCCAGTGGACGGTTCATGTCGGTGATGAGCGCAGTCGTCGGGAGCCCGGCCCCGGTGGCTACCTCGACGATGCTGCGGGCCAGCTCGCGGGCTGCAGGCAGCGTCGCCATGAACGCGCCATTGCCGCACTTCACGTCCATCGCCAAGCCGGCGAGGCCGGCGGCAAGCTTCTTGGACAGGATCGAGGCGGTGATCAGCCCGATGGATTCGACGGTGGCGGTGACGTCGCGAATGCCGTAGAGGCGCTTGTCGGCGGGGGCGAGGTCTGGCGTCTGGCCGATGATCGCACACCCGATCTTGCCCACCACCGAACGAAACTTGGTCATCGTCGGGGCGGCGACATAGCCCGGGATCGACTCCATCTTGTCGTACGTGCCACCGGTGTGCCCCAGGCCGCGACCAGAGATCATCGGTACGTAGCCGCCACACGCAGCGACCATCGGCGCCAGCATCAGGCTCACGGTGTCGCCCACACCACCGGTGGAGTGCTTGTCCAGCACCGGCCCGGGCAGATCCCAGTTCAGCACCGTGCCGCTGTCGCGCATTGCCTTCGTGAGAGCGACGCGCTCGGCGATGTTCATTCCCTGGAAGTAGACAGCCATCGCGAACGCCGCGGCCTGCCCTTCGGTGACGGCGCCGTTGGCCAGGCCGGCGATGAAGCCGCCGATGTCGTTGTCGCTCAGCACCTGGCCGTCGCGCTTGGCACGAATGATCTCTTGGGGAATCATCAGTAGGCCGCTTTCGTCTTGATGGTGGTTGCCGCGCCCGTGAGTGCGGCTTCGAGGGCGGTCAGCAGGCCACTGGCGCCGAACCGGAAGGTGGCGGCTGTGGCCCAGGCGGGGCCCATGATCGTGTCGGCCTGCGCGAGATGCGCGGTGGCCTCGGCCAATGTCCGGATGCCACCACTCGGTTTGAGCCCGACAGCCGGGTCGACGTCGTGGATGGTCTGCAGCATCACGCCCGTTGCGGCCAACGTGGCGCTGACCGAGGTCTTGCCGGTGGACGTCTTGATGAAGTCGGCGCCGTTGCGGATCGCGATCTCCGCTGCGGAGCGAATGAGCGCCGGATCGACGAGCTCGCCTGTTTCGAGGATCACTTTCAGGGTGCCGCCGGCACCGGAGGCCACAGCCTGTCGAAGTGCTGCCACCATCAGCGCTGCGCGCGTGCTGTCGCCTGCGAGCAGTGCACGGTAGGGGAGTACGAGGTCGATCTCGTCGGCACCGTTCAGTCGCGCAGCTCGAGCCAACTCGACCACGTCGTCCACGTCGTCGAGGCCGGCAGGAAAGTTGACGACAGTCGCAACCCGTACGTCAGTGCCCTGCAGTACGCCGGCGGCCAGCGCGACATGGTGCGGCCAGACGCACACGGCAGCCACGTGGCCGTGCGGGCCGACGGCTCGCGCACACAGCGATCTCACATCGGCATCGGTTGCAGTGTCGCCCAGTTCAGTGAGATCGAGCAGTGCAAGCGCTCGGCGGGCATCGGACTTCGCATCATTCGTCACGTCACTCACGCTAACCGTGTCAGGCCAGGCCGGATGGCGACGAAGGCCATGTCGAGTGGCCTGCAGTTGTGTCCGAAAACCGCTAGTCAATGCTTGGTCAAGGGTGCACACTGTGTGAGTGCTTCTCGACCACGACCACTGCTATCGGGCCATCCAGAGCCGCGACGCGCGGTTCGACGGTTGGTTCGTGACGGCCGTTCGTACCACTCGCATCTACTGTCGCCCATCGTGTCCGGCGATCACGCCCAAGCCGCAGAACGTCGAGTTCTTCCTTGCCGCGGCCACGGCACAGACCAACGGCTACCGGGCCTGTAAGCGCTGTCGTCCCGATGCCTCACCCGGTTCACCCGAGTGGAACACGCGGGCGGATGTGGTGGGCCGGGCGATGCGGTTGATCGCCGACGGGCTCGTCGATCGTGAGGGTGTCGGTGCACTGGCCACGCGGCTGGGGTACAGCGAACGCCAGGTCAACCGACTGCTCATTGCCGAGGTTGGTTCCGGTCCGCTCGCACTTGCTCGTGCGCAGCGCGCCCAGACCGCGCGCATCCTGATCGAGACGACCACGCTGCCCATCACGGACGTTGCATTCGCTGCCGGCTTCCAGAGCGTTCGCCAGTTCAACGACACCGTGCGCGAGGTCTATGCCTCGAGCCCCTCCGATATGCGGGCGGCAAAGTTGCCCAGCCATGTCAGTGGCCCGCTGACGGTGCGACTGGCCTGTCGCGAGCCGTTCGACGGTGATGCCATGTTGGCGTTTCTCGCGCTGCGCGCGGTGCCCGGCGTCGAGGTTGTGGAAGGCGCGACGTACCGTCGATCGCTGCGGCTTGCCCGCGGGTTGGGCGTGGTGTCGATCACGGTCAGCGGCACCACCGTGTCGTGCGCGCTGACGCTGGATGACGTGGCCGATGCGCAGGCTGCCGTGCAACGGACGCGCCGTCTACTCGACCTCGACTGCGACCCGGCGACCATCCGCGACCACCTTGCTGCTGACCTGCTGTTGGCGCCGCTCGTGGACAAGCGCCCCGGTCTGCGTGCCCCCGGCCACCCGGATGGCACCGAACTGCTGGTTCGGGCAGTGTTGGGCCAGCAGGTCAGCGTCGTGGGCGCCCGCACGCTCGCCTCACGCCTCGTCGCGGCTCACGGCGAGCCACTCGCCGAGCCCGTCGGCGGCGTCACACACGCATTTCCCTCGGCGGCAACCATCGCCGGTCTGTCGCCGACCGACTTCGCGATGCCGCGGGCGAGAGGGGCGGCGCTGATCGACGCCTGCGCCCAGATCGCCAACGGTTCGCTCGTGCTCGATGCCGGCAGCGATCGCGCAGCGGCAGCCGCCGCGCTGCAAGCCGTGAAGGGCATCGGCCCATGGACGGCCGGCTACGTGGCCATGCGCGCCCTGGGCGACCCGGACGTCTTCTTGCCGACCGACCTTGGGGTACAGCACGCGCTCGCGGCGCTCGGTGCCGACCCCACCCCACGAAGCGCTGCAGCACACGCCGAGGCGTGGCGACCGTGGCGTACGTACGCACTCCACCATCTCTGGGCACACTTGTGAAGGACCACTCATGAACCGCAGCGAAACAACCCTTCCCGGCATCGGCGTCACCGACGATCTGTCGTGCACCACGATGGCCAGCCCGGTCGGCGAGCTCACCTTGATCGCGAGCCCCCACGGCCTGCGGGCAGTGCTGTGGCCCAACGAACTCGACGCGTCGAAACGTCTGACCACCGCAGATGACGGCGACCCAGCAGCGGCACTGGTGCTGCGCGAGACGATCAGGCAGCTCGGCGAGTACTTCGCCGGTGAGCGCCACGAGTTCGACATCCCGCTCGATCCCGTCGGCACCGAGTTCCAACAGTCCGCGTGGATGCAGCTGCGCCGGATTCCGTACGGCGAAACCATCTCCTACGGCGAGCAGGCCAGGCGGATGGGCGATGTCCGCAAGTCACGCGCCGTCGGCGCGGCCAATGGCCGCAATCCGATCAGCATCGTCGTGCCCTGCCATCGGGTCATCGGTGCCAATGGTGCGCTCACCGGCTTCGCCTCCGGCGTCGAGAACAAGTCCTGGCTCCTGCGCCACGAACAAGGCACCCTGTTCGACTGACCCCCAACTTCGGCGTTGAGCTGCGGTTGAGCCGCACATGAATGCCGACTTAGCGGTGCTTGGCTTTGAGCTGCTGCTCGCGGGCGTGGCGAGCCTCGGCCTGCTTCTTTTCCTTGGCGGCCTTGCGCTTCGCCTTCGTCTCTTCATCAGCGGTGCGTGCGGGCAGCACTTCCACGTCGACGCGCTCGACGGGTGGCAGCGCCAACGTCTCGTCATGCTTGAGCACTCGGGTCAGCACTTCCGAAGCGGCTGCTTCGCCGGCGACGGACGAGGCGAGCATCAGCCGTGTGGTGGCCAGACCGAACTCCTCGATGAGTGCAGGCGTGACGTCCAGCAGTTGCGCTTCATTGGGATTGTCGGAGTTGTCGCCGAGTGCTTCGATGCACTTGGCCAGCGCCGGGTCCGTGACGAGCGTTGCAACCTGCTCGAGGCCGCCATTCATCCGGCCGCGGGCAGCGGTGGCGCGCACGGCAAGCAGGCGGGCCTCGACGTCGGTGAAGCCGCCCTCGCGGGCACCGCACAATTCGTCGAGTGCGGCAACGTGGTCGTCGGGCAGTGAGGCCACGAGGGAGGCAAGCTCCTCATCGGTCATCGCGGTGAATGCGCGATCGAGCAACGACAGGGCTTGCAGGCGGTTCTTGAGCTGGCTCATCGGGCAGCAAGGCTACCGTGCGCTGCCGCTGAGCCCCCTCGCCTACGCTTCGTGGCATGACTGCGCTGGTGTACACCGAAGAGGAATTGTTGCAGGATCACCCCGACCTGGCACCGCACATTGTCGATGGTCGACGAATGCACGGTGGCTTTCACGCTGACGGCACCTACCAGCCGCCTCGCGCGCTGGTGCGCGTTCCGGCACTGCAGGCGTGGTCGGAGGCGCTCATCGCTCGCGGCGGACAGCCACTGAACGCCGACTCCTCATTGCTGAACGGTACGCGACTGCCCACCGTCGAGCAGGGCCGAGTCCTGCTGCGTAACGGGTTGGGGCAGACGTTCTGGAACACGCTCACCATCACCGGCAAGATCGAGGCTCGCGGTCGGCTGCTGGCCGACGTCGAGTTTCCTGCGCTGGCGCCACATATCGTCGACGACATCTCGATGATGGCGATCGGACACCTCGGCAAGGGCTTGTTGAAGGCGCACGGCTGGGACGAGGGTGGCGTGGTCGATCCCGTCGACGGTGTGATCGGTGCTCACGATCAGATGTGGTTCGTCCTGCGCGACCTTGCCTTCGGACACGACGCCTACCCTGACGCCGACCCGCCGGAGAACATCGCACGACCCGAGGCAGGCGCCAGGGTGATGCCGGAGGTTGCGCCCGAAGTCGAGGGCCTGCTGTCGCTGCTGATGAATCTGCTCGTCATCGAGTTCCGCGCCGAGATCGGTTTCGCCGATACCCAGGCCTTGCTGCGCACCCCCGAGCTTTTCGTCGACCGTCGCGCACAGGCCGAGGAGGCAGCCGAGGTAGTCGGCCGCATTCGCACCGACGAAGAAATTCACGTCTCGTCGCTGTGCCTGTACCTCGGTGAGTGCGCCAGTGTGGCGTTCCGTACCGTCGATGGCGCAACGATTGCCGGCAGCGAGCTCATCGAGCGTTTCTGGAGCGGTCTGGTGCAGTGGGCAACGGTCGACCAGCCCAAGCTCGCCGCTGCGGTGCAGCGCGACGTGCTGCACGCACGCGTGCAGGCACACCCTCGGTCGGCCGACGTGTGGGCCCAGTTCGAATCAGCGGCGTAGACCAGCCGTCGTGCCAGGGCGCCGGCCAAGTCGGAGTTCATCTGCGGTCCCACCGCATCTCAGCGCCAACTTTATGGCAGCGTCGGGGGCCGCTAGAACTCGTAGAGCGTCATGATCTGTTCGGCGGGAGCGTTGGCCAACACGTCTGCCACGTACGACGCGACAGTCTCATCGATGCCCACGTCGCCGCCGGCGCGTTCGGAGAGGAACCAGCGATGCTCCAGTACCTGGTGGTACAGCTCGGCGGGCTCGAGCTTTCGGGCCATCTCCGGGGGAATGGCCGCCAGTGCCCGATCGAAGCGCTCATCCATCCACCGCGCGGCGGCGATTGGTTCGGCAACCTTGCGACCGCTGCGCTGTTCCAGCACTGCCCGGTAGCGGCTGATGTCATTGAGCAACCGGCGCGACTGGTTCTCGCCGGCTTCCAGCCCGGTCAGCGACCGCAATCGATGCGCGTGAAATCCATGCTCGACGACGCGCGGCACCAGTCGCAGCCGAGAACCGTCGACGGTGGTCACCAGCTCGAGTTCTGCTGCGTCGAACCCGAGATCGTGGAGACGGCGGAGACGCTGGTCGACGCGGAACGTCTCTTCTGCGTTGAACTCGTCGACTCCGGTCAGTTCGTCCCACAGCCGCTCGTAGGACTGCTCGATGGCGAGGGCTGTCTGCACCGGATCGATGCCGTCCGCCAGGAAACCACCCATCTGTAGGTCGAGCAGGCCGCCGAGCACGTTCTCGGTCGCGATCTGTAGGTCCAGCTGCCGCTGACCGGTGCTGAGCACGTCATGTCGCTCGCCGGTCTCGACGTCGATGATGTACGCGGCCAGCGCATCAGCATCACGTCGAAACAGCGTGTTGGACAGCGAGCAGTCGCCCCAGTAGAACCCGGTCAGATGCAGCCGTACGAGTAAGCCGGCCAGCGCGTCGAGCATTCGCTCGCCGAGGTACGGGATCCGCAAACCGCGACCCGACAGCAGCGTGCGATAGGGCAGTGAGA
>Ga0073904_10000466_pt1 | contig 28753 bp, 24 predicted proteins | sample KloWWTrecipitate_FD_66668 | JGI IMG/M metagenome (GOLD analysis project Ga0073904, IMG submission 66668) | Active sludge microbial communities from Klosterneuburg, Austria, studying microevolution and ecology of nitrifiers - Klosterneuburg... | ecosystem: Engineered > WWTP > Aerobic digester >... | reverse complement strand
ACATGTCGCTGAAGTACTTGACCCCGATCGAATTCAAGCAGCAGCATCGAACCCAGCCCCTTCATCAACCCGGAGCCACTTTCCAGGAACGATCGGCTTGAAGAACGCAGGGCACGTCAAACCCGTCAGGGCTCACGATGTGAGCTTGGCGTGGCACCGTCGACCCATCGGGCCAGTTGCGGATCCCGCGGCCGTCGGGCCAGACTAGCAGTGCGTCGCCGGACTAGGGCAGGATGGGGAGGTGCACGCCGGGATCATGCCGGATCACTTTCGAGCAGACCGCTATCGACCAAACGACTGATGCGCCATTGTCCCGGGCTGGAGCGCTTGGCCAAGGCCGAGTTCGTGCGTGCCGCGAATTGCACCGGCGCACGTTAAGAGAAAATGCTCGACGGCCATCGAGAAGGCAATCCGTCTTTCGCGCCCTGAGGGCGACTGGGCCGCATTGCTGGCACAGTGCTGGCACGATCCAGAACGTGGCGAACATGTTAGCGGATACTACCGCCGGAACGCCCGCCCTTTCTGATCGTTCTGGTGGGCGGCACAGGGTTCGAACCTGTGACCCCTGCCGTGTGAAGGCAGTGCTCTACCGCTGAGCTAGCCGCCCCTCTGGGAGGGAGGCGCAATTGTAGGCAAATCCGCCCCCCCGATCAAATTCCTTCAGCGTCGCTTCCACACGATGCACCGATTGTTCGCCGGCATCGCCTTATCGTCCTTCAGCACGAAACCTGCCGCAACCGCCAGCGCATCCACCTCCTCGAAGTCGCGGATCCCGCGCTTCGGATTCCCGCTGCGCAGCGCCTCGTCGAACTGCGCATTGCTCGGGCAGGTGTACTGGCCCTCGTAGTTGAACGGCCCGTAGATGACGAGCACGGCTCCCGGCCTCGTCAGCGCCGGCAGCGCTGCGAACATCCGCACGACTTCCTTCCAGCCCATGATGTGCAGCGTGTTGGCGCTGAACACCGCATCGTAGTCGCCGGTGCGCGGCGGATCGTTGACGTCGAACGCCAGCGGCGCCGGGGTGTTCGGCAGCGCCGCTTCCCTCAGCCACATCCGGATGCCGGGCAGGTTCTCGGCGACGTCGGTCGCCTGCCAGCGCAGCTTCGGCAGCGCCGCGGCGAAGTGCACCGCGTGCTGGCCGGTGCCGCTGCCGATCTCGAGCACGTGCTTGCGGTCGGCGAAGTGCTCGCGCAGCACCGCGAGGATCGGCTCGCGGTTGCGTTCGCAGGCGGGCGAGAACGGCTTCTCCATGTCAGAACAATAGCGCCTGGACGGTCCAGAAGTAGATCAGCAGGCTCAGCACGTCCTGGATGATCGTGGCGATCGGGCCGCTGCCGAAGGCGGGGTCGCGGCCGCTGCGCGCGAGCAGCCACGGTAGCGCAAATCCGATCGTCGTGGCGCAGGCGCTGGCCGCGAGCAGCGCGATGGCCACGGCCAGCGCGAGATCGCGGTCGCCGAACCACCACCAGATCGGCCCCAGCACCAGCAGCGCCAGCGTGACCCCGATCAGCAGGCCGGTGCGCAATTCGGAGGCCAGCAGGCGGCCGAGCGGCAGCCGGCTGAGCGACAGGCCGCGCACCGCGATCGCCTCGCTCTGCGTGCCGACCGCATCGGCCAGGTAGACGATGCCGGGCACGAAGAACGCGATCGTGATGCGCGCCTCGAGCGTGGCCTCGAAACCGGCCATCACGAAGGTGGCGATCATGCTGCCGACCAGCCCGACCAGCAGCCACGGCAGACGGTCGCGCGCGCCGCGCATCGGCGGCGCCTCGACCGCGTCTCGTGCGCGGCTGTCCTCGAGGGCGATGCCGGCGAGTCGGTGAAGGTCCTCGACGTGCTCGCGGCGCAGCACCTCGATCAGCGCAAGCGGCGGCACGACCCCGGCGAAGTGGCCGTGCCGGTCGACCACCGGCACGGAGGTAAGTCCGTGCTGGATCGCGAGCGACGCGACGTGCTCCTGGTCGACGCCGATCCGCACCGCGGGCACCGGGGCGGTCGCGATGTCGGCGAGAAGCTGGCCGGCCGGCGCACGCAACAGGCGGCTCATCGGCACCAGGCCGAGCAGGCGCCGCTTCGCGTCGAGCAGGTAGACCGCCTCGGCCGAATCGACTTCGACGCCCTCGGCGAGCCGCTGCCGCACCGCACCGACCGTGTCGGACGGCGACGCGCGCAGCACGCGCAGCACCAGGTGTTCGCCGGCCGTGTCGGGATGCGCCGGCTGCGTCTCGATCTCCTGCGCGGGCGACAGCGGCTTTGCGTGCAGCGAGGGCTCAGTCGTTGGCATGGCCGATCCTGTCCGGCGAGCCTGCGCCGCGATCGGGCGGCACGCAACGTCGCTCGCGTAAAATCGAACGCTTCCCCCGCTTCCCGGACTCACGCGACATGGTTCGCACGCGTTTCGCTCCCAGTCCCACCGGCTTCCTGCACATCGGCGGCGCCCGCACGGCGCTGTTCGCCTGGGCGTACGCGCGCCATCACAAGGGTACCTTCATCCTGCGCATCGAGGACACCGATCTCGAGCGCTCGACGCCGGAGGCGGTCCAGGCGATTCTCGACGGCATGCGCTGGCTCGGGTTCGACGCCGACGAGGGGCCGTTCTACCAGATGCAGCGGATGCCGCGCTATCGCGAGGTGGTCGGGAAGATGCTCGCCGACGGTACCGCCTACCGGTGCTGGTGCACGAAGGAGGAGCTCGAGGCGATGCGCGCCGAACAGGAGGCACGCGGGCTCAAGCCGCGCTACGACGGCCGCTGGCGGCCCGAGCCGGGCCGCACGCTGCCGGCGCCGCCGGCCGGCGTCGATCCGGTGGTGCGCTTTCGCAATCCGGTCGACGGGGCGACGGCCTGGAACGACACCGTGAAGGGCCCGATCGCGTTCGACAACGGCGAGCTGGATGACCTGATCATCGCACGCTCCGACGGCACGCCGACCTACAACTTCTGCGTCGTGGTCGACGACTGGGACATGCGCATCACGCACGTGCTGCGCGGCGACGACCACGTGAACAACACGCCGCGGCAGATCAACATCCTGCGCGCGCTCGGCGCGCCGGTGCCCGAGTACGGCCACCTGCCGATGATCCACGGGCCCGACGGCCAGAAGCTGTCCAAGCGCCACGGCGCGGTCTCGGTGATGCAGTACGACGAGGACGGCTACCTGCCCGAGGCGGTGGTCAATTACCTGGCGCGGCTCGGCTGGAGCCACGGCGACGAGGAGATCTTCTCGCGCGAGCAGTTCGTCGCCTGGTTCGACGGCTCGCACGTCAGCCGCTCGCCGTCGCGCTTCGATTTCGACAAGCTGCGCTGGCTGAACCATCACTACCTGAAAGCGTCCGACGATGCCGACCTGGCCGCGCGGGTGCTGCCGCGGCTGCAGGCGTCGGGCGTCGCGCCGTCGGCGGGCGGCGCCGACCTGGCCTTGGTCTGCGGGCTGCTGAAGGAGCGCGCGCAGACGCTGAACGAACTGGCCGAGCTGGCGCACATGTTCTATGCGCCGCCGGCGATCTCCGCCGCGGATCGCGAGAAGCACCTCGAAGCGGCGTCGCCGGCGCTGGCCCCGGCGCTGGCGGCCCTGGCCGACCGACTGGCCACCGGCGACTGGACCAGGGAGGCGATCGGCGCGGCCCTGAAGGCGGTGCTCGCCGAGCACGGGCTGAAGATGCCGCAGCTGGCGATCCCGGTGCGGCTGATGGTGTTCGGGACCACGCAGACGCCGTCGGTCGACGCGGTGCTGGCGGCGATGCCGCGCGAGGTGGTGCTGGCGCGGTTGCGGGGGTGATTCCGAGCTGCGTCCGTCGACGCGCCCGCCTGCCGGCTATCGGCCGTCCGTTCGATTGACTCCGGCCCTGGTTTGTGGTGACATATACAATTGTATATGTCATATACATCCAGAGTGGGCCGACGCATGGAAAGGGAACGCATCGCCAGGCTCTTCATGAATAACCGCAGTCAGGCGGTTCGGCTCCCGAAGGAATTCGAGTTCTCGGTGAGTGAGGTCTACGTGCATCGCGAGGGCGAAAAGATCGTCTTGTCGCCGCGCCCGAGCAGCTGGCACGCATATCTCGCCGAGGGGCCGGTGGCGCCGGACGACTTCATGGAGGGAGTCGAGGATCTCCCGCTGCAGGAACGCGTGCTCTGAACGGCCGTGGGGTCGGCGTGTACCTGCTCAACACCGATACCTGCTCGTATGTGATGAAGCGCTTCAATGCGGCGCTGCTGGATCGCTTGTGCGCGGCTCCGATCGAGGATCAGGCGATCTCGGTCATCAGCATCGCCGAGTTGAAGTACGGCGTGCGCCTGTCATCGCGGCCGGAGCAGGCGGCGGCGGCGTTCGACGGTTTCGTCCGCCATCTCGCGGTCCTCGACTGGGACGGCGAGGCGGCGGACCACTATGCAGACATCCGAGCAGACCTCAGGCGTCGCGGCGAGATGATCGGCGCCAACGACCTGTTGATCGCCGCACATGCGCGGGCGCTGGATGCCGTTCTCGTGACGAACGACGTGCGCGAGTTTCGGCGCGTGAGGCACCTGAAGCTGGAGAACTGGGTCCGCTAGAATTCGCCATTCACGATCAGGAATCCACCGATGTCCGGTAGCACGCTCGGTCGCCTCTTCTGCGTCACCACCTTCGGCGAATCGCACGGCCCGGCGATCGGCTGCGTGGTCGACGGCTGCCCGCCGGGGATGGAGCTGTCCGAGGCCGACCTCCAGCCCGACCTCGACCGGCGCCGCCCCGGCACCTCGCGCCACGTGACGCAGCGCCAGGAGCCCGACAAGGTCGAGATCCTGTCCGGGGTCTTCGAGGGCCGCACCACCGGCACGCCGATCGCGCTGCTGATCCGCAACCAGGACGCGCGCAGCAAGGACTACTCGACGATCGCGCAGACCTTCCGCCCGGGGCACGCCGACTATACCTACTGGCACAAGTACGGCGTGCGCGACCCGCGCGGCGGCGGGCGCTCGTCGGCGCGCCTGACCGCGCCGGCGGTGGCGGCCGGCGCGATCGCGAAGAAGTGGCTGCGCGAGCGCTTCGGCACGTCGATCCGCGGTTGCATGACGCAGCTGGGCGACGTCGTCATTCCGGTCACCGACTGGGCGCAGGTGCCGAACAATCCGTTCTTCGCGGCCGACGCGGCGATCATTCCGAAGCTCGAGGACTACATGGACGCGTTGCGACGCGCCGGCGACTCGTGCGGCGCGCGCGTGCGCGTGGTCGCCGAAAGCGTGCCGGTCGGCCTCGGCGAACCGCTGTACGACAAGCTCGATGCAGACATCGCCTACGTGATGATGGGCCTGAACGCAGTCAAGGGCGTCGAGATCGGCGCCGGCTTCGCCTGCGTCACGCAGCGGGGCAGCGAGCACGGCGACGAGTTGACGACCGACGGCTTCGCCAGCAACCACGCTGGCGGCGTGCTGGGCGGCATCTCCACCGGCCAGCCGATCGTGGTCGAGCTGGCGATCAAGCCGACTTCCAGCATCCGCGTGCCGCGGCGCTCGATCGACCTGGCGGGCGCGCCGACCACGGTCGAAACGCTGGGCCGCCACGACCCCTGCGTCGGCATCCGCGCGGCGCCGATCGCCGAGGCGCTGCTGGCGCTGGTGCTGATGGATCACGTGCTGCGCGACCGCGCACAGAACGCCGAGGTGTCGGTGGCCACGCCGCGCATCGCGGGGCCGGCGCCGCGCGGCGCGCGTTGAACGCGGGCGGCTTCGGCGCCGCCGGCATTCGGGCGCTCTTCCTCGCCTACTTCACCTGGGTCGGGCTGTTCTCCCCGTACCTGAGCCTGTACCTGGCGGCGATCGGCCTGACGATCGCGCAGATCGGCATGTTGATGGCGGTGCCGCAGGTGCTGCGCATCGTCGGACCGCCGTTCTGGGGCTGGCTGGCCGATCGCGGCGGCAGCCGCGTGCTGCTGCTGCGCGTGAGCTCGGTGGGCGCGGTGCTGGCGGCATTGCTGCTGCCGCTGGCCGGCGACCGCTTCGCGGCGTTGATGCCGGTGCTGGCGCTGCTGTTCTTCATGACCGCGGCTCAGATGCCGATCGGCGAGACGATCGCGATGCACGATGCCGGCGGCGACGCCGGCCGCTACGGGCGCATCCGCATCTGGGGTTCGGCGGGTTTCATCGTCGGCGTGGTCGCGATGGGCCCGGTACTCGACGCGTGGGGGATGCGCTCGCTGCCGTGGTGGATGGCGGCGATCCTGGTCGGGCTGGTCGCGAGCACCTGGATGCTGCGGGTTGCGCCGCTGCCGAAGTCGGGGCCGCCGGCGATGCGGGTGCGCGAGCGGCTGCGCCAGCCGCGGGTGCAGGCCTTCTTCGCGTCGGCCTTCCTGATGCTGTTCGCGCATGCCGCGCTGTACGCCTTCCTGTCGCTGTACCTGGCACAGCTCGGGTACAGCAAGACCGCGATCGGGCTGCTGTGGGCGCTCGGCGTCGTCGCCGAGATCGGCGTCTTCTGGGTGCAGCACCGGCTGTTCGCGCGCTTTGGCGCGCTGCGCCTGCTCGACGCCAGCCTGTGGGTCGCCGCGTTGCGTTTCGCGCTGATCGGCCTGGCGGCGGAGTGGCTGCCGGCGCTGGTCGTGGCGCAGTTGCTGCACTCGGTGACCTTCGGCATCCACCACAGCGCGACGGTGGCCACGCTGCAGCGCTGGTTCGAACCGGCGCAGCAGGGACGAGCTCAGGCGCTGTACGTGATGGTCGGTTACGGGCTCGGCGGAGCGCTCGGCGTGCTGGCTGCGAGCTGGGTCTGGACCGCGGTGTCGCCGCCGGCGGCGTTCCTGATGTCGGCGGTTGCGGCCGCGCTCGGCGGTTGGGTGTTCCGGCGATGCCGGGACGACGGGGCGGGTCAGGAATGAATTCGGCGGGTGGGTCGTGCGCTTGGCGACGGCGTTCGTGCTCGGCCGCCCGGGTTGGCCTTGACTGCGAGGCTGGGCGAGAATCGCGGCTTAGCCACGGGCGGCCCGCGCGGCCGCCCTGCCAGGGAGATGATCATGCTCATGCAAACCATCCGCGCCGCGGCCGCCGGACTGGCCGCTTGTGCCGTGCTGCTGTCGGGCTGCCAATCGGTGCAGACGACCAGCCCGGGTGCCGTCGGCATCGAGCGCACTCAGCGCATGTCGTCGATGGTGTCGGAGTCCGACATGCGCCAGCAGGCGGAATTGTCGTACCGCGAGACGCTGACGAAGGAGCGCCAGAAGGGCACGCTGAACGCGGATCCGGCGCTGACCAGCCGCGTTCGGGCCATCACCAGCCGGCTGATCCCGGCCAGCGCGGCCTTTCGCCCCGAGGCAGCGAAGTGGAACTGGGAGGTCAACGTGATCCGCTCGGACCAGGTCAACGCCTGGTGCATGCCGGGCGGCAAGATCGCGGTCTACACCGGGTTGATCTCGAAGCTGAAGCTCACCGACGACGAGATCGCTGCGGTGGTAGGCCACGAGATCGCGCACGCGCTGCGCGAGCACGCGCGCGAGCGGGCGTCCGAACAGATGGGCGCGCAGGTGCTGATCGGCGGCGCATCGATCCTGCTCGGCGCCGGGCAGGCCGGCGCCGACCTCGGCGGCGTGTTCTACAAGGCGTTCTTCGGGCTGCCGAACAGCCGGCTGCACGAGACCGAGGCCGATCGGATCGGCGTCGAGATCGCCGCGCGCGCCGGCTACGACCCGCGCGCCGCGATCACGCTGTGGCAGAAGATGGGGGCCAGCGGCGGCGGCAGCGGCCCCGAGTTCCTCAGCACGCACCCGTCGGCCGAGACCCGCCTGAAGGACCTCGAGGTCTACTCGGCGCGCGTGATGCCGCTTTACGAACAGGCGCGACGCAGGTAGGGGTGCCGCGGGTACGCGGCACGAGCCCGCGGGCGTTCGAGGGGCTCAAGCTCGCCGGGCGCAGGCCGTTGCGTTCGCGGGCCAACCTGGCGGTGGTCGAACACGACGCGCCGACGACCGAACGCAACCCCGAACGCAAGTCCTTGTTGTCGGCCTTCGATCGTGCGCTGCTGGTCGGACGGCGAGCTTGCGCCGGGCGAGGTGATGGACGTCTTCGCGCGCGGTGGAAGATCACGGCCATAGCGCCATTTTGACGGCGCACCATGGACGTTCGGTTGCCGAAAGACCGGGCGTGACGGCCGGGCGCATCGGTCGTCCATTCGTCCGGAGGGCACATGCAGCCCGCAATTGCGACGACTTTCGACCTTCACTTGTTCGGTCTTTCGGGTTTACGGGTTCGATCGGTTCGGAGATGCTTCGCTTCGATCTGATGCTTCTCGCCTTTCCATCAGTGGGTAGGAGTCGGGGCTTTGATTGTCCTGTCGCCGGGCACCTCTATCGACCTGGCACGTGCCGATCAGGGGTGTCGATCATGGATCGAGATGTAACGCGACGTGCCGCGACCAAGAACGAGGAGATAGTGATGGCGAATCGATTCTGCAGAGTTGTTCTCGAGGGGATGAAGAAAACGGCATTCTCTGTTGCGGTGTCATTGGCTGCTGTGCTCGGCAGCGCACACGCGCCGACCGTCGTGGCGCAGAACCAGACGGTGCTCAAGGCGGCCTTCTACCAGCCGGCGGGGCACCCGATCGTCGAGTTGGCCAAGGAGTCGCTGACGAAGATCGAGAAAGCGACCGACGGTCGTGTGAAGTTCTCGATCCATGCCAGTTCAACGCTCATACCGACCGCCGAAATGGCGAGTGGCGTCGATGACGGCACTGCGTTCATGGCGATCTGGTACATGCCTTACATGTCGAAAACCATCCCGCTCTTCGACATCGAGACCATCCCGGTGTGGACCGCCGGCACCTGCAAGGCGATCATCGATGCCTACGACGCCGGCCTGAACGACGTCTACACCGAGGCACTGAAGCGACAGGGCCTGGCCAACGTGAAGGTGGCTGGCGTCAGCGAATGCTTGCCGAGGGTGCTTGCCGCGCGAAGGGAAGTGCGGACCCCGGCAGACGCGAAGGGCCTGAAGGTCAGGAGCGTTGGCGCGGAGGCTGAGATGTTCAAGTTCATCGGTGCGAGTCCGGTGAACATGACGATGGACCAGGCCTACGAGGCGCTGTCGCGCGGCATCGTCGACGGGATCACGAACGGCTTCATGATGCTCTATGAGCGAAGCCATCTCGAGCCGCTCAAGCACGTCACGAACATGAATCTCACTTCGGTCCTGATGCACGTCATCTACAACCCGTCAATGTTGGCCAAGGTCGATCCGCGCGATCGGCAGGCGGTCGAGAAGGGCATGAGGGAGGTCGCCGAGCACGTCCGCGCCGGGCTGGACAAGCGGAACGCGGAGACGATCGCCAGCGCCGGAAGCAAGTTCGGAACGCGCATCTATCAGCCGAGCGAATCCGAGCGCAAGGAGTGGACCGCGGCTGCGCAGGCTTCCAGGAAAGCCTTCGAGGCGAAAGCCGCCAACGATCCGTTGATCAAGAAGGGCTTGACCTACGTTCATCAGTTCAATCCCAAGGACTGACCGGTTCTTTGTCGGATGTGCTCGTTCCGGGAGTGATTCGATGATCGGTCCCGCGGATTCCGCGCGTGGCGTGCTCGGTACGGTGGTCGACGGGATCACCTCCGTGTTCGGCATGATCGCGCTGGCGGCTCTCGGCGTGATGGCAGTCCTGCTCGTCTACGAAGTGGTGATGCGCTATGTCGTCGGCAGCCCGGCGGATTGGGTCCTCGACGTCGTACAGCTGGTGCAGGTCACCTTGGCATTCACGGCGGCCGCACCGGTGCTCAAGGCGGGTGGGCACATCAACATGGAACTTTTGCCGACGCTGGTGGGAGAGCGGCAGCGCAGGTGGCTCGAGGTTCTTTCGAATGCCATATGCGCGGCCGGAAGTCTCTGGATGGCGATCCTGTCCTGGAAGACGTTCAGCCGGAGCTATCAGATTTCGGAGGCAGCCTATGGCATCGCGCTTCCCCTGTACCCGTGGAAGTTCCTGGTGCCACTGTGTTTCTTCGTGCTGGCGTTGCGGTTCCTTTCGTCGCTTTTCGACCATCTGCGGAATCGGGAACCGCTCTAACGGCTGCGCATCGGCTGGCGCCGGCTGCTGATCTGAAACAGGGAGTACAGCGTCGATGGACGTCGAGGACAAGGTTGGGATCGTAACCGGCGCTGGCGGCGGGATCGGCCGCGCGATCGCCCTGAGGCTGGCCAGAAGCGGAGTGCACCTGGTTCTCGTGGACGTGGCGCCAAAGGGCATCGAGGTGCTCGTCCGGGAGATCGAGCAGTCCGGAGGCAGGGCGCTTGCGTGCCGTGCGAACGTCGGCGACGAGTCGGACGTCGGTGCTTGTCTCGAACTGGCCGTGGCCGAGTACGGAAGGGTCGACATCCTCGTCAACAACGCCGGGATATCGCCGAAGAAGCCTGACGGAACGAAGGCGAGTCTCACCGAGATCCCCCTCGCCGAATGGGAGGAGGTGATGCGGGTCAACCTCACGTCGGTCTTCCTCATGTGCAAGGCTGCCATCCCGCACATGGTGCGCGCCGGACGGGGCTCAATCGTCAGTATTTCATCGTCTGCTGCGCTGGACGGCGGCATGCTGGCCGCGACGCACTACTCGGCGTCGAAGGGCGCGGTCTCGGCCATGACCAGGACACTGGCGAAGGAGGTCGCGCCACACGGGATCCGCGTCAACGCGGTGGCGCCAGGGAGGGTCGCGACGGCGATGGCCAAGCTCTCGTCTGACGAAAGAAACCGGGCGGCGCTCGGGCGCATCCCGCTCGGGCGATTCGCCGAGCCGGACGAGATCGCTGATTCGGTGGCGTATCTGTTGTCGGATCAGGCGAGCTACATCACCGGAGTGACGCTCAACGTGAGCGGCGGTTATGTCGTCGGCTGAGCCCACTGCGCACGCGCCGTGTGAGCATCGACGGCCCTGTCACGGGTGTCGATGAGTCGCGATCGCGCGATCGTTTCCCCTCCTAGTCACGGTGCACGAATGGATCTTCAACTATCAGGAAAAGTCGCTATCGTTACCGGCGGCGGCCGGGGCCACGGCGAGTCGATGTCGCTCGCGCTCGCAACAGAGGGCGCGACGGTCGCCGTCGTCGACATCAACGGCGATAACGCCCGGAACGTCGAGGCGATGATTGCGCGCCAGGGTGGAACTGGCACCGCGTACCAGGTCGATATCACGCGCATGTCGGACGTCGCCGAGATGATGCGTGCCGTCAGGGAGCGCTTCGGGCGTATCGACATCCTGATCAACAACGCGTGCGCGGCCATCCGGAGAACGGCGTTCCTCGAAATGGATGCGGCCGAGTGGGACCAGGTCATCGCGGTGAACCTTCGGGGTGCGTTCAACTGCTCCCAGGTCGCGGGCCGGATCATGAAGGAACAGGGATTCGGCAGAATGATCAACATTTCTTCCTTTGCTGCCGATCTGCCAGCCGCCGGCTTCGCCGCGTACAGCGCGAGCAAGGCGGGACTCGAAGCGCTCTCGAAGATCGTCGCAGGAGAACTCGGCGCGTTCGGGGTGACGGCCGTATACGTGCGGCCGGGCGTCGTCGAAACCGAGTTCACGAAGGCGGGCCACGCCGGACCGGCCGGGGAGAAGATGCGCTCGGCCATCGCGATGGGCCGGTTCGGGACGACCGATGAACTCGCAACGCTGATCTGCTTCCTGGCGTCGCCGCTCGCCGAGTACATCAACGGCGGACCGGTCACGATCGACGGCGGCAAGTACGTGTGTCAGTTCTGAACACTGAACCTGGCGCCGTCAAGCGATCTGGAGGTCCTCGATGACCCACGAAGCGATGGGGCTGTTGATATGCCTCGGGTTGCTGGCGACGTTCCTGATCATCGGCATGCCGATCTTCATGGGGCTGCTTCTCGCCGGACTCGCGGCGATGCAGTACCTGGAGGGGTTCAATGCGCTGGCGAACGTGGCCGGAAAGATCGCGTTCAACCAACTGCTGGGCTATCCGCTGCTCGCGATCCCGATGTTCATACTGATGGGGAATCTGCTGACGACCCATCGGATCGGAGACGATCTGTTCAGCGGCCTGCACAAGTGGTTCGGATCGTTGCCCGGCGGGCTCGCGATCGCCAGCACCGTGGTATGCGCAATCTTCGGCTTCATGAGCGGATCGAATACCGCAGCTGCCGCGACGATCGGATCTGTGGCAATTCCGGCGATGGAGCAGAAGAAGTATTACAGGCCACTGAGCCTCGGAACGCTGGCGGTGGCCGGTACGCTTGCGGCCCTGATTCCGCCCAGCACCATCATGATCATCTATGGTGGCGCGGCTACGGACGTCTCGATCGGCCGGGTGTTCGTCGGTGGGATTGTCCCCGGAATTCTTCTGACCGCCTTGATGAGCGCGTACATCTACGGCTATGCGCGAGTGTTCCCGGCCAGGGCTCCCAGAGGGGAGCCGGCCCCGCTGCGGGAGAAGATTCTCGGGCTCAAGGAGTTGGCGCCGGCGGTCTTCCTGTTCGTCTCGATTGTCGGAGGCATGTACGCCGGGATCTTCACGGCGATCGAGGCGAGCGCCGTCAGCGTGTTCGCCACCCTGGCATTGCTGGTTGCGTATCGCCGGCTCGACGCTGCCAGCGTCCTCGATGCGGCGCGCAGGACGATCCGCGTGTCCGGGATGATCTACATGATCATCGTCGGTGCGACGATGCTCGGTCACGTGTTCTTCGTCACCGGATTTCGCGACACGGTCGCAAACCTGCTGCTCGGCCTGAACCTGCCAGGCTGGGGAACCATGATCGTGATCCTGGCAATCCTGACCGTGCTTGGCACCTTCCTCGATGTCATTGCGCTGATCATGATCGCGGTGCCGATCTTTCTGCCGGTCGCGATCCAGTCGGGCTACGACGCCGTGTGGTTCGGCGTCGTCATGGTGATCGCGTCCGAGATGGCGCTTTGCACGCCGCCGGTCGGTGTCAACCTTTTCGTGATCCAGGGGATCGCGCCGCGCGGGACGTCGCTGATGACGGTTGCGCGCGGCGCCGCACCTTTCATCGTCGTGATCTGGGTGCTCCTGCTCCTGCTCATCTTCTTCCCGCAGATCGTGACCTGGCTGCCGAGCAGGATGGAGTTCTAGCCTCCAGCGGAAGAAGAATCGGGGCGTCCGGACCAGACTCGGAGCCCCGGCATCGACTCGATTTCGGAGACCTTGATGGTATTTCCTCCATTGAAGATCGACGACCCAGACAGGGTCGCATGGGATGAAACGGCCGACGTGGTAGTGGTGGGGTTCGGCGCAGCGGGCGCATGCGCTGCGTTGGAGGCTCAGGAGTCGGGGGCCTCTGTGATCATCATCGACAAGTTCGAAGGCGGGGGAACGAGCGCGCTGAGCGGCGGGGTGGTGTACGCGGGCGCGACCCGATTTCAGCGCGAGGCGGGTTTCGACGATACCACCGAGGAAATGTTCAAGTACCTCAGCATGGAGGTGGGCGATATCGTCGGCACCGATACGTTACGGCGCTTCTGCGAGGAGAGTGCGACGAACCTCGACTGGCTGATTGGACATGGGGCGACCTACGCGGGGCGTCTCGCCAAACCGGACGAGGCGTACGACGCTGCCTTGTCGGCCGGAGCTTCTCTGTACTTCAGCGGCAACGAATGCGTTCCGCGATATGCCGCCGTAGCGAAGCCGGCGCCTCGCGGGCACATCACGGTAGGTCCCGGCTTCGGGTCGAAGGGCGTGCATCTCTTCGCGGCCTTGCGCAAGGCGGTGAGTCGCACCGCCGTGAGGTCGATTTTCAGGGCGCCCGCGAGCCGACTTGTCGTCGGCGAGGATGGACGGGTCGTCGGGATCGAGGTGGCGGCCATCACGCCGGGCACTTTCGCCTGGTCTCTGCATCGTTTTTGCGAGCGTCTGTATCACAAGGGCAAGGGGAATCTCTACGGGCCTCCCGCCCGCCTGCTGGCTCGCGGGATTGCATGGGCCGAACGACGGGGTGTTCCGCGGCGGATTCGCGCGAAGGGCGGAGTGATCCTCACGACCGGGGGCTTCATCAACAATCGCGCGATGATGGCCGAGTATCTCCCGCAGCATCTGAACGCGATCCCCATGGGATCGGCCGGGTGCCGCGGCGACGGCATCAGGCTGGGACAGTCTGTCGGCGCGCTCACGAGGATGGACTGCGGCGAATCCGGGCGTTCGCTGCTGGTACCGAAGCCATTCAAGTTCGGCCTCCTCGTCAACGCCGACGGCGAGCGTTTCATCGCCGAGGATGCCTACGGCGCCACCATCGGCCACGAGGTCTTCAAGCAGCGCGAACATGTCGCATGGCTCGTTCTCGATTCGGCACAGTTCCGGGCGGCATGGAGACAGGTGATGCCGTGGCGGCCGATGATCCTGCGCTATCGGGCTCGCGCCCTGATGCCGCTGATGTTTGCCTGGCGGAGGGCCCGAACGCTCGAAGGGCTGGCGAGGAAGTGCGCAATCCGCGCGCAGGGGCTCCGGCACACCTTCGATAGGTACAACGACTACGTGTCCCGTAAGCAGGAAGACTGGCTGGGCAAGCTGCCGCCGAGTACCGTTCCATTGGGGGAGGGCCCGTACTATGCGATCAATTGCTCGCCCCACAGCAAGGGATTTCCCCCCTTGTCGCTCACACTTGGAGGACTGGTGGTCGATGAACGCAGCGGACAGGTCCGCCGACCCGGGCAACCTCCAATCGAGGGTCTCTTTGCGGCGGGGCGCGTCGCGATCGGCATGCCGTCGAACTTCCTGGTGAGCGGCTTGTCGCTTGCCGACTGCGTTTTCTCCGGGCGTCGCGCAGGTCGCTCGGCGGCGCGGGCGACGCGCCCGGTCGTTGCGCCGCGAGCGGACCCGGACCGCGGTTGAACGTCGCCGGCGGGCTGGCTGACTCGGCTGCGGTGCGCGTGTCCTCAGCCGGTCGACCGCGTGTCGGCGATCTTCTGCGGGGGAGCGCCGTACTCGGTCAGTGCAGTCAGTTTCTCAGCGAGAAAATCGACTAGCACGCGCGTCCGGTAAAGCAGGCGCCGATTGGGGTAGAGGATCCAGACGCTCGGAAGCTCGCCCGAAGGGTAGACGCAGGCGAAGTCGGGCAAGATCTGGACCAACCGGCCGGCTTCGAGATCGGCCCGGACGATGTTCCGTCCGAGTCTTGCGATCCCGAGTCCGTGCCGTGCGAACTCCAGCAGCACATTGTGGCTGTCCGCCTCGATGCGGGAACGGACGGGAACTCCGACAGTCCTGTCGCCGTCCCGGAAGAACCAGTTGACGGGTTCGTTCGAGGAGTGCACCAGGCAGTTGTGCTCGTCCAGGTCTTCGATGGTCCGCGGCGTGCCGGCGCGCTCGAGATACTCGGGCGACGCGCACATGACCCTGTGAACGTCGCGCACCCGAACGCCTACCATGCTGCTGTCCGGGATTCGCCCGGAATGAACCGCCACGTCGATACCGTCCGCGACGAGATCGACCAGTTCGTCGGTCGTGACCACCGACAGCTTCACGTCCGGGTAGCTGGAACTGAACTCGGAGAGGACAAGAGGGAGATAGCTGCCCGCAGCATAGTGGTTGACGGCGAGCCGCACGACACCGCGAGGGGCCTGTGTCATGGTCGTGACCGAGTCGTCCAGATCGGTAAAGCCGTCCAGTGTCTGGCGTGCCCACTCGAGCACGCGCTCGCCCGCCTCCGTAAGGCGGATGCTCCGCGTCGTGCGCTGGAACAGGCGCACACCGAGCGCGCGCTCCAGGGACGCGATCTGGCGCGCGGCGAGCGAACCGGACATCCCGAGTTCCCGGCCCGCGGCGGTGATGTTTCGCATCGCGGCAACGTGCTGCATCAATTCGAGCTGGATCAACGTTACGCGCGACCGCGCTCGGGAAGCTGGTCGTGATTGCTGTGTCGCCATCGTCGCCTTTGCTACGTCACTGTGCCTCATCATCGAACCTCGCATGACATCCGATCCGGACGCGCACGCCGGCTTGATCCCGCGCTCCGCAGTATGCGATCGAAGGTCGAAGCGCGGCACACGGCCAAGCCCATTCAGCCGTCGTCGGGAGTCGGCGGGATCCTCTAGATCGCCCACGCATCTTACGCAAGGACTCCGGAATCCAGAAGTCGAAGCGGCGGTCCACCGGACGGGAGATCGGGGCGGCGATCGATTGTGGCCGTCGTTGCGATTGTTCACGTACTTCTTTGATGGTTCTGCTGAGTGGTTCGCAACGCCATAATCTCCGCCATCGTCAAACAAGGACCATCGATGGCGGAGCGCACCTACTTGATCGCCGCAGACACGGGCGGTACGTTCACGGACGTCGCGGCGTTTGACTCGTCGAGCGGAAAGATCTGCTACGGCAAGGCGCTCACGAACTACACCAATCTCGCCGACGGCGCACTCGAAGGACTGGAGGGTGCATCGGTCGACCTGGCGAAAGGCCTCTTGTTCAAGCACGGCACGACGCACGTCATCAACGCGTTCATCCAGCGCAGCGGCGCGAAGACGGCTCTCGTGGCTACGAAAGGATTCTCCGATCTGCTGGAGATCGGACGCGGCAATCGGCCGGTCCCGTTCTCTCAGAGGTACCGCCGGGATCCGGTGCTGGTCCCGCGCGACCTCCGGTTCGACATCGAGGAGCGAATCGACGCAAGGGGAGGGATCGTCGTCGCCCTGAACGAGAGCGAACTCGAGGCGCTTGCGGAACGCCTGGGTGACATGGGCGTCGAAGCCGTGGCGGTGGCGTTCCTTAACGCGTACGTGAACGCCAGCCACGAGCAGCGTGCGGTCGAGATTCTCCGGCAGTGCCTTCCTTCCGCCTTCATCACCTCTGGAACCGAGCTGAGCAGGGAGTGGTACGAGTACGAACGAACTTCGACTGCGGCCGCCAATGCGTACGTCGGGCCGAAGATGCACCACTACGTGGACGCGTTCGATTTGCGTCTCAGACAGCGCGGGTTTGACGGAACGTTCTACATGATGGGTTCGAGCGGCGGGGTCCTGTCGACCGATCGTTCCATCGCGGAGCCTGTCGCGCTCGTCGAGTCCGGGCCGGTCGGCGGCTGTATCGGCGCGGCCAAGTACGCGGCGGAATTGGGGTTCGACAAGGTCATCGCGTTCGACATGGGCGGAACCACCGCCAAGTGCGCGCTGGTCATGAATGCGCAATTTGAAGTGCAGCCGCTTTACTACGTCGGCGGCTACGATCACGGATTCCCGTTGCGCACGCCAGTGATCGACATCGTCGAAGTCGGCGCGGGAGGAGGGTCGATCGCACATGTCGACGCTGGAGGGGATCTGATGGTGGGCCCGCGCAGTGCAGGCTCCGAACCCGGTCCGGTCGCGTTTGGAAGGGGCGGGGTGGAGCCCACGGTCACGGACGCGAATCTCGCGCTTGGACGGATCGGAACCGGCACGTTCATGGGGGGGCGCCTTCGCCTCGATATCGAGAACGCCCGGCGCGCGATAGAAACGCGAGTCGCTGGTCCATTGGGCTATGGCGGCGCGGACGGCGTGGACGTCGCGGCGCAGGGAATTCTCGATCTCGCGAACACCGCCATGACGAACGCCATCAAGGAGATATCGATCGAGCGCGGGCACGACGTTCGCGAGTTCACGCTTTTCGTGTTCGGAGGCAGCGGCCCCCTGTTCGGCTCCCAGCTCGCCCGGGCATTGAGGATTCCTCGTGTGCTGGTTCCACCGCATCCCGGAAACTTCAGCTGCCTGGGGATGCTGCTGGCCCCCATTCGCGTCGACTTGGCGAGAACGGTCATCGGCGACGTCTCGGCGGGCATGTTGCGCGAGACCGAGTCGGTATTCGAGGATCTGGAACGCGCGGCACGCTCGACGCTGGAACGCGAATGCGGCTCGGGGACGATGTACAGCGAGAGATCCTTCGAGATGCGATATCGCGGGCAGAAGCACAGCGTGAGGGTACGCGTCGATCGCGGCTCCTCGGTCGAATCGATCCTGGAGAAGTTCGACGCGACGTACAGCGCCCGCTACGGGCACGTCAATGCCAGTTGCGCGATCGAGATCGTCGGTGCGCGGCTCTTCATGGAGGGTGACGTGGCACGTCCATCACTGGCATCCCTCGGGCATCCGGGCGAGGTGGCGGCGCCGCAACCCTCATCCACGCGATCGGTCCACTTTCCAGTGCCTTTCAACCGCATCGAGACTCCGGTCTGGGATCGCGCGTCGCTTCCGGTGGGCTTCAGGATCTTCGGCCCCGCGATTATCGAGGAATACAGCGCGACGACGGTGCTACTGCCGGGCGACACCGCCGTGATCGGCAGGCTCGGCGAGATTTCGATCATTTGCGACCTGTCATGATGCGGAGTGACGCGATGCATGCCGAAGTGACCGATGCGGCCAGAGTGAACGAATCGGGACCGACGGTCGACGATCCGATCACGCTTCAGATCGTGCGACACGATCTGGTTTCGATTCCCAACCAGATCGACCGGAACATCACCCGGACCGCGTTCTCACAGCTGATCAACGAGTACAAGGACTACGCGGTCGGCATCGTCGATCCTGACGGCAACTTGATCTCCCAGTCGCGCGGTAGTCTGCTGATCTTCGCGGCGAATGCGCTCGGCACGGCAGTCAGGGACGGCCTTGCGCTTCATGGCGCGGACAGCATCGCCCACGGCGATGTCTTGATCTCCAACCACGCGGCGACGTTGGGCCAGCACCTGAACAACGTGGTCATGTATACGCCGGTTCGCGCGGACGAAGGGAGAGGAGAGATCATCGCGTTCTTCTGCGTGCTGATGCACTGGATCGACGTCGGCGGCATCATGGTCGGATCTTGCACGTCGACGTCGACCACCGAGATCTTCCAGGAGGGGATTCAGTTCCGAAGCGTGAAGCTGATGCACAGGGGCGTTCGCTCGGGCGATATGTTCCGGATGATCCAGTGCAACACGCGATTTCCCGAAATGCTGACCGGCGACGTCGAGGCGCAGATCGCGGGATGCCTTTTGGGACGTGACATGGTCGGACAGGTCGTCGGGAAGTACGGGGTCGAGCGCTTCCGGGCCGCGGTCACGGCGATGTGGGATCACGCCCGCCGGCTCAGCAGAATGGCGGTCGAGTCGGCGCCGCGCGGCGAGTTCTCGGGGTATGCGTTCCTCGACAACGACGGGGTGCATCTGGATCGGACCGTGCCGGTCGGGGTCCGGGTGCGGCTCGACGGGAAGCGCATCACGGTCGACTACGCTGAAGTGGCTGACCAACTCGCCGGCCCGATGAACGCCGGCCGCAACGGAGGTGCTGTGGCCGCTGCGCGGATCGCGATCAAGTACCTGTTCTCGCCAGACGAACCGCTGACCGAAGGGGATTTCGATCTGCTCGACGTCGAGATCCCGGAGGGGAAGTTTCTTTCGGCTCATCGCAATGCACCCTTGGGTCTTTCGGGGCACATGATTCCGACCACGGTCGACACCATCCTGCGGGCAATGGCGGAGCCATTCCCGGATAGGGTGGCCGCCGCGCACCACGGCACGTACGGCGTGCACGCGTTCCACGGCACGAGTGCCGTCACCGGAGAGCCGTTCTTTCATCTCGACACGTCGGTAGGGGGGTGGGGAGCGTCGTCGGGAACGGACGGGTACGGCCCATCACGTTCCAACGTCCATGGCGATACTTCCGACGTTCCGATCGAGATGCAGGAGGCCTACTATCCGTTCAGGTTCACGTCGTATCGGCTGCGCTGCGATTCCGGCGGGCCCGGCGAGTTCCGCGGAGGCCTGGGTGTCGAGAAGACCTACCTCGTTACCGGTCCGTGCAGGATCACCCTGAAGATCGATCGGACCAAGTGCGCGCCATGGGGAATCGCGGGCGGAGGTGAGGGCAAGGTATCGGAGGTCGACATCCTGAGATGCGACGGCACCCGTATCCGCTCCTTCAAGGGCACCTACGACCTGGACGACGGAGATCGCATTTCGATTCGCACCGGCGGAGGCGGGGGCTATGGCTTCGCCTGGAACCGGGACGTGGAGCGAGTGAGGGCGGACGTCAGACTCGGATACGTCTCGAGTTCGTCTGCGCTCTTCGACTACGGCGTGGTTCTCGGAGACGACCAGGAGGTCGATGCCGAGGCGACCGCGATCCGTCGACGTGAAATGTCGCAGCAGCAGGCGGCGGGTCGAGAGCGCGAGACTGCTGCGTGATGCGAGCCGGGGAGACGACCTAGATGATCAACGAAACGCATGCTCGCGAGTTGACGAGCTGGGTACCGGGCGCGGATGCACCGGGCGGCGATTTTCCGATCCAGAACCTGCCTCTTGGCGCGTTCGTGCCCCGAACCGGAGGTCCCGCGCGGCTGGGTGTTGCGATCGGGGACCGGATCCTGGATCTGCGCGCGGCCTCGCAACACGGCCTGCTGGCGGGTGCTTCCGATGAGGCGGTGAACGCATGCCGGGAAACGACGCTCAACGGACTCATGGCCCTCGGTCGGGGGCACTGGTGTTCGCTTCGCCTCGAACTGTCGCGACTGCTTCGCGCCGGGTCGGACAGACGCGCGGCGACTGAGGCGCATCTTCGTCGACACGACGATGTCGAGATGGTGGTCCCGGCGAACATCGGTGACTACACCGACTTCTATACGTCGATTCACCATGCCACGAACGCAGGGCGAATCTTTCGTCCCGAAAACCCGTTGTTCCCCAACTTCCAGCATCTTCCGGTGGGATACCACGGCCGAGCGTCGTCGGTCGTCGTGAGCGGACATCCCTGCAGGCGTCCTTGGGGACAGCTGCGCCGGGGCGGTGAGTCGGCACCGGGCTTCGCACCGACCGAGAAGCTTGATTTCGAGCTCGAGCTTGCCTGCTACGTCGGCGTCGGGAATCGACTCGGAGAGCCGATACCGATCGATGCCGCAGAAGATCATGTGTTCGGGATGTGTCTGCTCAACGATTGGTCGGCCCGTGACATCCAGGCGTGGGAATACCAGCCGCTCGGTCCGTTCCTGGGCAAGAGCTTCCTGACTTCCGTTTCGCCGTGGGTAGTGACGTTGGAGGCGCTGGCGCCGTTCCGGGTGTCTTCGGTCAACGGTCCGAAGCGGGAGCAGGCGCTCGGCTATCTCGAGGATCGCTCGCTATCCGAGCGCGGCGCGCTCGACATCGAGGTGGAGGTCGCGCTGGAGACGGAAGGAACGCGCCGTCAGCGGGTGGCCCCCGTGGTGCTCGCACGTGCGAAGTTCGCCCAACAGTACTGGAGCGTGTTCCAGATGCTCGCCCACCACGCGAGCAATGGCTGCAATCTTCGTCCCGGGGACCTGCTGGGCACCGGGACGATCTCGGGCACGGATCCGGGTGAAGAGGGGTGCCTGCTCGAGAAGACCCTGAACGGCGCGCGTCCCATCGAGCTTCCCACGGGCGAGGTGCGCCGATTCCTCGAGGACGGGGACGAAGTCGTCATGCGCGCGCGATGCGCGCGGGACGGGTTCGTTCCGATCGGGTTCGGCGAGTGCCGCGGGCGGGTCGAGCCGCCGATCGCCTACGCGTTCGGGTCACAGCCGTGAACGATCTGCGCGTCGGACACGGCCGACGGTATTCGGTGCGGTGCATCGGCAACGCGCGACGCACGCCCCCGGGTTCGGTCCCGGGTTCGGGCCTTGCGACAAGGAGGAGAGCATGAAGAAGAGACTCGTGCGGGCCGTGGCGTCCGTGGTTCTGGTCCTCATCGCCGGGGGCTATGCGCGCGCGGCCGGCTTCCCCGAGCGGCGCATCGAGATCGTTGTGCCGGTCACCCCGGGATCCGCGACCGACTTGCTCGCGCGAATGGTCGCGGAAAAGCTCTCGGAGCGAGTGTCACAGCCGGTCGTCGTCGCGAACAAGCCCGGCGCGGCGTCCAAGATCGGCGCCGAGTACGTCAAGCGGTCAGCCGCCGACGGATACACCCTACTCGTGATCCATTCGGGGATCATGGCGAACCCGTATGCGTACAAGGCGTTCGATCTCGACCTTCGCAAGGATTTCACCTACGTCGTTCCGCTCACCTGGACGCCATGGGTCGTCGCGGTACACAGCGGGCTTCCAGTCAAGAACGTGGCGGACCTGATCGCCTACGGCAAGGCCAATCCCGGAAAGCTGAACTTCGGCACGACAGGCGGATCGAGCGAACTGGATGTTCGCATGTTGATGCAGCAGGCCGGCATCGATGGGGAAATGCTGCTTTATCCAGGGGGAACACAAGTGCTCACCGCGCTTGCCGGAAACGAGATCCAGGTGGCCTTGAACGCCATTCGCGGCGTGGAGTCGCTGCGTGGCCGCGGGGTGACGGCGATCGCGGTGACGAGCCCCAAGCGGTTTCCGCTCGCGCCTGATATTCCCACCGTGGCCGAGGGTGGCGTGCCCGGATTCGCAGGCGCGTCGTTGTGGTTCGGGTTGCTGGGGCCCGCCGGGATGCCGGTGGATGTCGTCGAAAGATTGAACCAGGAGGTAAACCGCATCCTCGCCATGCCGGATGTCGTCAAGCGCATCACGGGAATGTCGCACGAGGTCATCGGCGGATCGTCCGACGATTTCCGCAAGTTCGCGCTCGACGAACTGGGCCGTTACGAGCGTACCGCTCGCGAATCCAGGCTCGAGCCGAGGTGACCGGCATGCAGTCGAATTCAAGGAGTGATGTGACTGGACCGACCCGCCACGACCGGGAGAGGTCCGTTCGTGATGCGTTGGGACGGATTCGCGGCGCCGCAGCGGGCGGCGTGAATCGGACAATGCTGGAAGCGGTTCTCTCGGAACTGAAGTCCCTGGCGGCAAGTCGGGAGTGGTGGTCGGAGGAGTGGTATCCGGCTCCCCAGGAGCCGGAACGGCAGGCACGCTACCTGATCTCCGAGGACTCCGACCGACGCTTCGCCCTGTATCTCAACGTGATGCGGCCGGGCAAGCGGATCCCGCCGCACAACCACACGACCTGGGCGTGCATCGCCGCGGTCGATGGCGCGGAACTGAACCAGATCTATCGTCGGGTCGACGACGGATCGGAGGAAGGAAGGGCCGTCCTCGAGGAAGATCGGGCAATCGTCGTGGAGCCGGGAATGGGCATCGCGCTCATGCCCGATGACATCCACTCCGTGATGATCCAGGGCACACAGGTGATTCGGCATCTGCATCTGTACGGGCGGGCGCTCGAGACACTGACTGAGCGAATCGTCTTCGATCCGTCCACACGGACGTACGCGAAGATGGGTATCGGCGTCGCTACCCGCAGATAGGCGATGGGGCCGAAACTGGAGGGCGGATCCGCGCGGGAGGCCGACGTTCTCGTCTTCGGCAGTGGCGCCGCGGGGCTGACGGCTGCGCTGGTTGCGGCGATCGAAGGGCTCGACGTCGTCTTGTTCGAAAAATCGGCTTTCGCAGGCGGGACGACCGCGACCTCCGGCGGCTCGCTCTGGGTGCCTGGAGCGGCACCCATCCTTCAGGTGACCCCCGATGTCGACGCTACTCTTGCGAGACGATATCTCGAGGGGGAACTCGACGGATGGATCCGTCCCGACCTGCTCGATGCGTTTCTAGAGTCCTCGGCGCAAGCCATCGACTATCTGGCACGCCATAGCGAGGTCCGTTTCGCCCATGCGACGAACCCGGACTATCACGCCGATCGGCCGTACGGATCGGCGACGGGACATGCGATCACGGTCGTTCCTTTCGACGGCCGACTTCTCGGCTCGGATTTTCCGCGACTGAAGCCGCCGAGAGAGGTATTCATGGTACTCGGCGGCATGATGGTCGGGCGCCGCGAGATTCCGCTGCTCGTGCGGCCATTTTCCAGCCTGCTCGCCTTTCGCCGCACCGTCAGCCTGTTGTCCAGGCATGCGCTCGACCGGCTGCGCTATCCCCGCGGCACGAGGTTGATGATCGGGAACGCGCTGGTCGCGCGGTACCTGTACAGTCTTCGGCAGCGCCGTGTGCCTGTCGAGTACGAGACGCAACTGATCGATCTGCACCGCGAGAACGGGCGCATTGCCGGCGCGATCGTTGAAACGAAAGGCCGTCGGCGGCTCGTTCTGGCGCGCCGGGGCGTAGTACTGGCCACTGGCGGTATCGCCCATAGCAGGCGTCTGCGCGAGGAACTCATGGCCTCGCATCCGCACGAGTACTCGATGGCCGATGATGGCAACACCGGCGACGGCGTGAGCGCGGCCCGGAAGATCGGCGGGGCAGTCGACCGGGCAATCTCGAACCCTGCGTTCTGGTCACCGGCTTCGGTCCGGCGCAGGCCGGACGGGAGCCAGACGTTGTGGATACATGGTCATATGGACCGTGGCAAGCCGGGCCTGATCGCCGTGGACGCTTCGGGCCGAAGGTTCGTGAACGAAGCAGATTCGTATCACGATTTCGTCGTCGCAATGTACGGCGCTGACCGGCGCAAGCAGGCCGTGCCTGCCTACCTGATTTGCGACCATCGCTTTATCCGGAAGTACGGAATCGGACTGGTGCGCCCACTCGTGTCGAGGATCACGCCGTTCGTGCGCGATGGGTATTTGATGCGGGCCGGGTCGATCGAATCCCTTGCGGGCGTCGCCGGCATCGATCCGACCGCATTGCGCGAGTCGATCCGGACCTACAACGCAGACGCCAGGACGGGCGTCGATAGCGAGTTCGGACGGGGAAGCCGGATCCTCAACCGTTTCAATGGCGACCCCGAGCAGCATCCGAACCCATGCATGCATCCGATCGAGCACCCGCCCTACTATGCGATCAGGGTGTGGCCGTGTTCCATCGGAACGACCGTCGGCCTGGCCACGGATGCCGATTCGCGCGTTCTGGACGATTCCGGGACGCCCATCCAGGGGCTCTACGCGTGCGGAAACGACGTCAGTTCGGTGATGCGTGGGTTCTATCCCGGCCCAGGCGCCACTCTCGGACCGGCAGTCGTGTTCGCGTATCGTGCTGCCAGGCATCTGGCGTCAACCGGATCGCCGGATTCGGTCTAATCTGGACAGTTCGATGACGACAGTCTCTCCGAAGACCCTGCATGACTGGATGAACGATCGGGCCGAGCTTGCCGTTCTGGATGTGAGGGAGGCGGGTGAGTTCGGCATCGGCCATCTCCTGTTCGCGGTACCGGTGCCTTACAGTCGCTTCGAGTTCGAGTTGGACCGCCTGGTTCCACGCCGCGCGACTAGGCTGGTGCTCTGCGATGCGGAAGCATCGGACATTGGCCAACGAGCGGCTCGGCAAGCGGCCGGACTCGGCTACGAGCACGTTTACGTGCTCGAAGGCGGGGTCGAGGGCTGGAGGCGCGCAGGCTACCGCCTGTTCGCGGGCGTCAACGTTCCAAGCAAGACGTTCGGGGAACTCGTCGAGGAAACGCACCATACCCCGCGCATCGCAGCGTCCGACTTGCACGACATGCTGGCGCGTGGTGAGCGGGTCGTGGTCGTCGACGGACGACCGTTCCCTGAGTACGGGAAGATGAACATTCCAGGGAGCATCTGTTGCCCGAACGGCGAGCTGGCCCTTCGGATTTCCAGGATAGTCGAGGACGAGACCACACCGATCGTCGTCAATTGTGCGGGGCGTACTCGCAGCATTATCGGGGCCCAGACACTTCGCGAGCTCGGTGTGCGCAACCCGGTGTTCGCACTCGAGAATGGCACCCAGGGCTGGTCCCTGGCGGGGTTCGAGCTAGAACGAGGGAGCACCAGGCGCTACCCGGCTGCACCACCCGCCGAACACCTGGCCGAGCGCGTCGAGGCAGCAACGGCACTCGCTGTTCGCCATGGTGTGCGCAGCCTCGGTCCCGAGGAGGCGACGCAGTGGATCGCCGATCCCGAGCGCACCGTCTATGTGCTCGACGTGCGGACGCCCGAGGAGTTCGAGGAGGGCGCCTTGGCCGGTGCGCGGAACGCACCAGGCGGGCAGTTGGTCCAGGCCACCGACCAATGGCTCGCGGTGAAGGGCGCCCGGGTGCTGTTGCTTGACTACGATGGCATCAGGGCGCCTGTCATCGCGCAATGGCTTCGGCGGATGGGGTGGGATGCGCATACGATGCGCGCCGTGCCCGGGATCGACGTTTCAGTCTCCAGGAACGGGAGCGACGTTGCGGCGACCTTGCCACTGCCAGCGATCGTTTCCCCGGAAGTCCTCGAGGAGTGGCGACGCAGCGACGCATGTCGCATCATCGACGTCAGGCCGAGCATGGACTTCCGGCGCGCTCATGTTCCCGGGTCGAAATGGTCGATCCGTCCGCGCATCGTCGAAGACGTACCGACCGGCGCGAACCGGATCGTGCTGGTTTCCGATGATTCCCGGATGGTGCGAATGGCAGCGCGGGAACTGTCCGGGCGGGAGGATCTCTCGCTCCATTGCCTCGATGGTGGCTATCGACGCTGGGCAGACGAAGGTCGACCTTCGGAGGCGTCTCCCGACGTGCCGTCTGACCAGGACGCGATCGACTACCTGTTCTTCGTGCACGATCGCCATGACGGGAACCTGGACGCCGCACGCCAGTACCTGGCGTGGGAGCAAGGCCTCACCGCGATGCTCGAGTACCGCGAGCGCGAAAGGTTCAACCCGTAGGCGCCTCGTCAGCGACTGGCGCCTCGCCGCATTCTCCACGAATCCGACGTTCTGAACTTCCTCCTGCATCGTTTACCGGCGCGCCGAGTTGCCTCAGACTTCGTGCACGTCGACGCGCGATGGGGCGCGACGCGTGCGCCGGTGACGGGCTCTTGGCGCCCCGACCGCACGGCGCAGGATCGGATAGCCGCCGGAACAGGCAGGCGATCGAATGACGAGGAGATCGGACATGGATCGACGCAGAGCAGTCATGGCTGCCGGGGGCTTGCTGGCGGGGCTGGCGGCCGGCGCCGTCGGGCGGGCATCGGCAGCGACATTCCCGAGCCGTACCATGCGGCTCATCGTGCCGTTTCCTCCTGGGGGAGGGACCGACCTGGTTGCCCGGGCGATCGCGGAGAAGATCTCCAATCGCCTCGGCCAGCGCATGATCGTCGACAACAAGAGTGGCGGCCTTGGCGCAATCGCGCAGCGCGAATTGGCGGCGTCACCGCCGGACGGCCATACGCTGGTGATGGACTCGATGGCGATCGTCGTCTTCCCGCACCTCATGAAGACGCCCCTGTACGATCCGGTGGCGAATCTCGATGCGGTGGCGAGGGTCAGCACCTTCCCGTTTGTCATCGTCGTCAACCCGAACGTCCCGGTGAAGAACGTCCGCGAGCTCGTCGAATACCTGCGCGGGAACGCCGCTGCGAACGTCGCGTCCGCGGGCGCGACGACACGACTGGCCGCTGAGTTGTTCCGCCTCGACGCGAACGTCGGCATGACTTTCGTATCGTATCGCGGCGGAGCGCCGACCATGGTCGCGATGATCTCCGGGGAGTCGCAGGTGTATTTCGGCGACATCCCGACGGTGATCAACCACGTCCGCTCCGGCCGGTTGCGGGCCATCGCGGTAACCTCGAGGGAACGGTCGGCGATCCTGCCGGAAGTCCCGACCGTGGCCGAGTCGGGTATGCCGTCGTACGAATTCGCGTCATGGAACGGCGTGTACGCCCGGTCGGGCACTCCGCCCGAATTGCTCGAACTCCTGAACCGCGAGTTCATCCGTGCGGTCCGGGAACCGGACGTCGTGGCGCTCTTGGAATCGGTCGGCTCCGTGCCCGGGCATGGCTCGGCCTCGGAGTTCGGCGCGTTCCACCGTAGCCAGTATGCGTACTGGAGGGACATGGTGCGCCGGGCGAACATGCCTCATATCGACTAGTCGACGCCAAAGCGGACATGAACACCTACGACCTGAGCGGGCGCGTTGCCGTAGTGACCGGCGGTGCCAACGGCATAGGATTCCACGCGGCGAGGCGGCTCCTGGACTCGGGCGCGAGAGTGTCCCTCTGGGACTGCTCCGCGGAGCGTCTCGGCGAGGCCGCCAAAGCTCTGCGCTCGCTGGACAGTACCGTCGATGTCCAGCTTGCCGACGTCAGTGCGTACCAAGACGTCGATGGTGCCGCGTCGCGTGTGTGCTCGGCGTTCGGCCGGATCGACATCCTGGTGAATTGCGCGGGGATCTCGGGGCCGTTCGCGCGTTGCGACGAGTATCCGCTGGAAGCCTGGAACCGGCAGCTGGCCGTCAACCTGACCGGCGTATTCCATAGCTGTCGCGCGGTGATTCCGTACATGCTTCGCCACGGCTATGGACGAATCGTGAACCTGTCTTCCATGTCCGGGAAGGAAGGCAACCCCATGTCTTCAGGCTACAGCGCTTCAAAGGCAGGTGTGATTGCGCTGACCAAGACGCTCGGAAAGGAGTACGCGACGACCGGGGTCCTCATCAACTGCATCACGCCGGCGTTGATTGATACGCCGATGCATCAGGCCAGCCTGAAACGAATGCCCGCAAAGCTGATGAAGTCGCTGAAGGCGAAAATTCCGATGAACCGAATTGGCCAACCCGACGAGGTCGCCAACATGATCGCGTGGCTGGCTTCCGAGGATTGCTCGTTCTCCACGGGTGCCACCTTCGATCTCTCGGGGGGGCGTGCGACATACTGAACTGCGCGGGGTTCTTGCTGCATTGGCGATTCGAAAAGGTCGCTTGGCTGGAACAAAAGCCTCACCGAGCTGCCGCGGCCTCCGGCGTCCTGCATCTCCATCGACCGTGCACTTCGCGCTGGCCTAGGCATCGGCTGGCGCTCGAGCGGGTTTCCGGGCAGAGGGGCGCCCCGGGCCGGGACGCGGTGCATGGCATAATTTCCGGATGACGATCGCCCCCCGCACCCTCTACGACAAGCTCTGGGATGCCCACGTCGTCCACCAGGAAGACGACGGCACCGCGCTGATCTACGTCGACCGCCAC
>Ga0073904_10000465_pt1 | contig 28803 bp, 26 predicted proteins | sample KloWWTrecipitate_FD_66668 | JGI IMG/M metagenome (GOLD analysis project Ga0073904, IMG submission 66668) | Active sludge microbial communities from Klosterneuburg, Austria, studying microevolution and ecology of nitrifiers - Klosterneuburg... | ecosystem: Engineered > WWTP > Aerobic digester >... | reverse complement strand
GTCCGCGCGGCCGTCGCGGCCAAGCTGGGCACCGACGCGGCCCGTGAGTTGGGTGGCCGGTATCCATCCGACGGCCCGACCGTTCTGGCACCGTCATCCGGGGAGCCGCCGGCGGGGACCCCGCCGGATGGCCGGACCCTGCTACGGGACGAGGCGCAAGGTCTGGCCCGCCGACCGGATGGTGGGATCAACCCGGTGGCTGGGGCCGGGTCGTGGCCCGCCGGGCTCGAGTGGCTGAGGCCGACGGCCAAGCGGGGCAACAGCAACAACTGGGTGGTGTCTGGGGCGCGCACCGCCAGCGGGCGGCCGATTCTAGCCAACGACCCGCACCTGATTGTGGAGTTCCCGTCGGTCTGGTACGAGATGCACCTGGTGGCGGCCGGGCTCGACGTGGCCGGCGTCACCATTCCGGGCCTGCCGTTCGTCATCATCGGCCACAACCGGAACATCGCCTGGGGCTTCACCAACTCGAATGCGGACGTGCAGGATCTCTATCTCGAGCGCATCGATGTCGTGCGCAAGCGCTACCTCAGTGCCAGCGGGTGGCAACCCGCCCGTGTCGAGCGCGTCGAGATTCCCGTGAGAGGGCGCGCCACGCCCGAGCCCTTCGACGTCTGGTCCACCTCCCACGGCCCCATCCTGGCGTCGCCGTCTCTCGACTGGGACGCGCCGCCTGCCTGGATGACGCCTACGGGGGATACGGCCGGTACGGCACCGGTGTCGGCCTACGCCCTGCGGTGGGAGGGCGCGACTGCCGACGCCGCGGCCGCGTTCGAGCGGCTCGACCGCGCCGATGACTGGACGAGCTTCGTCGCGGCAATCGACAGCCTGGACGCCTCATCCCAGAACGCCGTGTACGCGGATGTGGACGGTAACATCGGCTACGCGCTCAGCGGCCGCCTGCCGGTGCGGACGGCGGGCGATGGGACGATGCCGCAAGCCGGAGCCGGCGGCGCGGGATGGGTGGAGGGGGCGCACCCGACCCTGCCGCGCGTGCTCAACCCCGCGGCCGGGTACCTCACCTCGTCGAACAACGAGATCGGCCGGGGCCTGCCGGTGTTCATCACGCGCGACTGGTCCGCGCCCTTTCGGGCGGCCCGGCTGCGCGAGGTGCTGTCGGCGGCCACGGGCGCGTCGCTGCAGGAGCTGACGACGCTGCAGAACGACACGCGCGGCCTGGGCGCGGCGCACGTGCTGGCCGGTGTCAAGCAGGCGCTGGCGGCCGCTCGCTCCCAGGGGGCCGAAGCCGTCGCGGTGGACGCGCTGGAACGGCTGGCGGGCTGGGACCAGGTCGTGGACGGGCGGCCGGTCGTGACGCTGTACGAGGCCTTCGAGGACGCGGTGTGGCGCCGCACGTTCGTGGACGAAATGGACGAGCCGCTCTTCCGGCGCTTCTACGAGTGGGCGGGTGCCGAGCGGCCGGCAGGCCTGCACGCCATTGTCGACGAGCGCCAGTCGCGCTGGTTCGACGACATCGCGACGGTGGACAAGCGGGAAACCCGCGATGACATCTTCATTCTCGCGGCGCGCGACGCGGCCGAGCGCATAAGAGCCGACTACGGCGGCGGGGCCGGGCAGGCCTGGGACCGCGTGCACGCCGTCACCTTCGAGCACGCTCTCGGCAGCGGGTCGCGGGTGATGTCGTGGCTGTTCAGTCGGGGTCCCGTGCCGATGGTCGGAGACGGCACCACGGTGATGCGGGTGAGCTGGAATCGCCTGCGACCGTTCGCGGGCTGGGAGGCGCCGTCGTGGCGGCAGGTGCTCGACGTGGGCAGCTGGGACCACTCGCAGGTCGTGCTGCCGACGGGGCAATCGGGCCACCGTTTGAGCGCCCATCACTTCGACCAGAACGAACTGTGGCGCACGGGCCGCTACCGCGCCCAGCCGTTCTCCCGCCAGGCCGTCCTCGACGCACGGGCCCACCGGCTGCTCCTGGTGCCGTAGCGTGGCAGGAGCGTGCCGAGGCTGGCATCGGGGTGCGGCCGCCCGCACCGCGCCAGGCACCGGCACCTGCAGTAACATATGAGCACCTGCTCATATGTTCAAATCAGTCGAATCCTGTGATGTCATCCAGATCGACCTGACCCGGGTCAGGCGGCTGCGGGCACTCGTGGATGGCGATACCGTGACAGCGCTCGCCGATATCTTCCGCGCGCTCGGCGATCCCACGCGCGTCCGCATTCTCGACGTGCTCTCGCACGGCGAGCTGTGCGTCTGCGACCTGGCCGCCGTGCTCTCGCTCTCGCAGTCGGCCGTGTCGCACCAGCTCCGGCTCCTGCGCGGCCTCAGGCTCGTGCGCGCGCGGCGCGCCGGGCGCATGGTGTTCTATGCGTTGGACGATCGGCACATCGTGGACTTGTTGCGGCAGGGCCGGCGCCACGTGGCCGAAGAGCCGGCGCGCGCGGCACGCCGATCACTCCGGTCGCGGAGCGCGCGATGAGCGTGCAGGTCCCGGCGGCAGACGCCTGCTGCGACCACTGCGTGGTCGAGCCGCCGCGCTCCACCGCCGCCCGCGCCCGCGGCGCGCTGGCCGCCCTGGCCGCGAGCCTGCTGGCGGTCGGGTGCCTGGCCGATCTGCTGTGGGCGACCCCGACCTGGGCCGGCCCCCTGTTCCTGCTGGCGGCCGGCGCGGGCATCGTGTTCCCGGCCCGGCGGGCCTGGGAGGCGCTCAGGGGTCGCCGGCTCGACATCAACGCCCTCATGGTCGTGGCGGTGGCCGGCGCCGTGCTCATCGGAGAGTGGGAAGAGGCGGCGATGGTGGTCTTCCTCTTCGCGGTGGCCCAGTGGCTCGAGGCCCGCAGCGTCGCGCGGGCCCGGGCGGCGATTGCCACCCTGCTCGACCTCGCGCCGCCCGAGGCCCGCATCGAGGAGGCCGGAGGCGTGCGCCTCGTCGCGCTCGATCGCGTGGCGCCGGGTGACACCATGCGGGTGAGGCCGGGAGATCGCGTGCCGCTCGACGGTAGGGTGGTCGAGGGCCGCTCCGATGTCAACCAGGCGCCGATCACGGGGGAATCGATCCCCGTCGAAAAGACCGTGGGAGACGAAGTGTATGCCGGCACGATCAACGGGCACGGCTCACTCCGGGTCACCGTCACCCGCCATCGCGACGACAGCATGCTGGCGCGCATCATCCATCTGGTGGAGCACGCGCAGTCCGAACGTGCGCCGATCCAGCACTTCATCGATCGCTTCGCGGCCTGGTACACACCGTCCGTGGTCATCCTGGCGGCCCTGGTCGGTGTGGTGCCGATACTGGCCGGCCTGCCGGCCGAGACCTGGGTGTACCGCGCGCTGGTCGTGCTCGTCGTGGCCTGTCCGTGCGCGCTCGTGATCTCCACGCCGGTGTCCATGGTGTCGGCACTGGCCGGCGCGGCGCGTCACGGCGTGCTCATCAAGGGAGGCGCCTCGCTCGAGAGGCTGGCCGCGATCACCACGCTGGCCTTCGACAAGACGGGCACGCTGACCAGCGGCGAGGTGGCGGTGGGCGCGACCGACGCGTGCGGAGGCCTGGTGGACGAGCGGGAGTTGCTTCGCCTGGCGGCCGCGGTCGAGCAGTACTCGGAGCACCCCGTGGCGCGGGCCATCGTGAGTGAGGCCCTGGCGCGCGAGCTTGCGCTGCCGCCGGCGGGCGCGGTGCGGGCGCTCCCCGGCCTTGGTGTGGAAGGCATGGTTGACGGGGCCGAGGTGCTCTGTGCCGCCCCTCGCTACTTTCGCGACCGACAGAGGCTCGACCCGCTGATCGCCGACCGGGCCGCCCGCATCGTGATGGCCGGCATGTCACCCGTGGTCGTGGCGCGCGCGGGCCGCGTGCTGGGCCTAGTCGGCGTAGCCGATCGTGAGCGGGCGTCGGCCCCCGGTGTCGTGGCCGAACTGCGGCGCACCGGGGTGGCGCGCGTGGCGATGTTGACCGGCGATCACGAGGCCACGGCAAGGGCGGTGGGCGCCCGCGTGGGCGTGGACGACGTGCGCGCGGAGTTGCTGCCGGTGGACAAGGTGTCGGCGATTGCCGAGCTGCGCGGGGCCGGGACGGTGGCGATGGTCGGCGACGGCATCAACGACGCCCCGGCCCTGGCCGCCGCGGACGTGGGCATCGTGATGGGCGCCGTCGGCAGCGCCGCCGCGATTGAGACGGCCGACGTCGCCCTGATGACCGACGACCTGTCGAGGATCCCCTATGCGATCAGGCTGGGTCGGGCCACGGTCCGCAACGTCCACGCCAACGTCGTCATTGCCCTGGTGCTGAAAGCCGCCTTCGTCGTGGCGGCGGCCTCCGGTGTGGCCACGCTCTGGATGGCGGTGCTCGCCGACACCGGCGCGTCGGTCATCGTGCTCGCCAACGCGCTTCGCCTCCGGCGCTTCCGCTGACGCGTCAGCCCGCGTCGTCGGGCTCGGGTGGGCTGTCCGCCGCCTCACCCGTCTTCTCGTCGGCGAAGTGCGCACCGACGAAATCGTCGATGGCGCTCTGGTCCATGGCGTCCACGCGCGTGAACGACAGGCCCATGCCGGCGTTGGCATCGCTCCAACAGACCCGGGCCTCGAGGTCGATGTCCTTCTTCGATCCGGGCAGGCGGAACCGCAACTTCACGTCCGTGTCGCGCTCGAGCGGGCTCGTCGTGCGAATCGCCATGCCGCCGCGATTGATGTTCAACGTCAGCGCAGCGGCGATGGTGCCGCCGGCCCGATAGGCGATGGGAATGCCCAGCACCAGGCGTGGGCTGCCGCGGCGATTGAAGCTGTCGGGAAACAGGTGCGGGGCCAGCGACGGGAGGATGTGCTGCGCCGCGCTGTACTCGTTGATGTACCCGCTGACGCCCAGGGCCGCCAGCTCGCGCACCTCCTCGGCGCTCGAGACCGTACCGCTGAAGACCAGAACCGGCAACCGTCCGCCGTCGAGCTTGCGCACGGCCCGAATCAGGTCCACGCCCGACTGATGGGGCAGCTTCAGGTCCACCAGCAGCAGGTCGATGACCTCGATGTCGGCGCGCACGCGCGCCAGCAGCTCGGCGGCGCTGCGGGCGAACATCGCCCGGTGCCCGGCCCCCTCGAGGGCGGTCATGAACCGTTCGCGCACGAAAGGAGTGTCGTCCGCGATCAGCACGGTCTTGCCCGGCGCGGCAGATGACGCCATACGAATGGAGAGTATATAATCCATTCAGGTTTTTCGGCCGCAAGGAGCCTGTCTGATGTCCGCCATTTGCCCGGAGTGCGATTCCGACATCGAACTCGACGAACTCGAGGTCGAGATCGGCGACGAGCTCACCTGCTCGGAGTGCGGCTCACTGCTGCGTGTGGTCAACGACTCGCCAGTTGAACTCGAGTCCGACGACGAGGACGACCTCGACGACGACGAGGACGACGAAGACGAAGACGAGGATGACGCACCCGACGAGGACGAGGACGAGGAAGACGACGAGGACGGCGTCGAGGACGAAGACTGACACTCTCGAGGCGCGCGCCGCGCGTCTCGACACCCGTCTCACCGAACTGGGTACCCTCATCGTCGCCTTCAGCGGCGGCATCGACAGCGCGTTTCTGGCGGTCACCGCCGCCCGCGTTCTCGGTCCGAACGCCCTGGCCGTCACCGCCGTCAGCGCCAGCTACCCCGAGACCCATCGCCAGCTGGCCCTGCGGGTGGCCGCCGAGTTCCAGCTGCGGCATGAGTTCATCGAGACGTCGGAGCTGGCCAGGCCCGAGTACCGGGCCAACCCCGCCAACCGCTGTTACTTCTGCAAGGACGAGTTGTTCGTCCATCTCGCCGCGATGGCCCGTGCGCGCGGGGTGGCCTTTGTCGCCGACGGCAATAATGCCGACGACCGTGGCGACTACCGGCCCGGCCGTCAGGCCGCGCGCGAGCACGGCGTGGTCAGCCCGCTCGACGAGGCCGATCTCGGCAAGGACGACGTCCGCGAGCTGGCGCGCCGCGCCGGGATGAGCACCTGGGACGAGCCGGCGTCCGCTTGCCTGTCGTCGCGCATCCCCTACGGCACCGAGGTGACCGACGACAAGCTCCGCCAGATCGAGCGCGCCGAAGCCGCCGTACGGGCACTCGGGTTCCGCGTCTTCCGCGTGCGGCACCACGAGGCCACGGCCCGCCTCGAGATCGCGCGCGACGAAATGGCGCGAGCCCTCGAGCCGGCGGTGAACGAGCGCCTGTTGAGAGAGCTGAAAGGGCTCGGCTATCAGTACGTGAGTCTGGACCTGCAGGGCTACCGCGTCGGCAGCCTCAACGAGGCGCTTCCCCTGCGCCCGGTCCCGTGACACCGGCCCGCGCGCTCGCCGCGCTCGCGCTGGTGGTCGGGCTCGCGCACCTGCCCTTTCTCGCTTCACACCTCGAGGACATCGACTCGGTCAACTTCGCACTCGGCGTGCGCGACTTCGACGTTGCCGAACACCGGCCGCACCCGCCCGGCTATCCGGTGTACATCGCCCTGGGCAAGATCGTCGCGGGCGCCGCGGCCGCGCTGCCGGGCGCCGGTCCGCCCTCACAGGTCGAAGCGCGTTCGCTGGCCCTCCTGTCGCTCGTCAGTGCGCTGCTGGCCGTCTTCCTGGTATACCGCGTCTTTGCCGCCGTCCAGCCCGTGCGGGCAGACGGCCTGCCGCCTACGGCCCTCGACGCCGTCGCGCTCGGCGCCTCGGCACTGACCGCCGCGAGCCCGCTCGTCTGGACCCTTGGCGCACGACCGATGAGCGACCTGCCGGGCCTGGCCTTCGCGCTCGCGTCGCAGGCGTGCTTGGCGATGGCATGGTGGTGGCAGACCCCGCCCGCCGACGGCGACAAGCGCATGTCGGCTGACATGGTGATGGCCTCGGGCCGCATGATCGTGCTCGGCGCTCTCGCCGCCGGGCTGGCGGTGGGCCTGCGCACGCAGACGTTGTGGCTGACCGCGCCGCTGCTGGTGCTGATCCTGCTCGACCGGGTCGGGCGTGGCGTCGCCGGCGCCCTGATGGGCGCGATCATGACCTCGGCTATCGGCACGCTCGCATGGGCGGTGCCGCTCGTCGTGGCCAGCGGCGGCCTGTCCAGTTACCTCGCGGCACTCGGCTCACAGGCCGGCGAAGACTTCGCCAGCGGGGAGATGCTCTACTCCAATCCCGCGCCGCGGCTGATCGCCATGGCGCTCGTGCACACCTTCGTCGATCCGTGGGAATCCATCCCCCTGGCGACGGTGGTGCTGACGCTGGCCAGCCTTGGCGCGGCCGGCCTGCTGTTTCGCGACCGCCACAGTCTCGTGTTCGTGACCGTCATGAGCGTGCCGTATCTCGGGTTCCATCTCTTGTTCCAGGACACGTCGTTCACGCGCTACGCCGTGCCCCTGGTACCGGTGGTGGCGTTCCTCGCCGTGAAGGGCATCGCGCTGGCCTCGGTGCGTGCGGTCGTTCCCGTCACGGCGGTCTTGTCCCTGTGGGCCGTCGCGACTGCCGCCCCGGCGTTGTCCGCGTATGCGGCGACGCCGGCGCCCACCGTGCGCGTGGTCGAGGCCATCAACGCCGAAGCGGCGTCGAGGCCGCCCGCGGCGCTGGCCATGCACCAGACCTTCCATCGTCCGCTCGAGGCCGAAGACGTGCGCGTGCAACCGCAGTTGCCCTCGCCTCCGCGCCGCGAGTGGCTCGAACTGGCGCGGTTCCGGACCGACGGCCACGGAGGCGTGGTGTGGTTCCTGGCGGATCCGCGCCGCACGGACCTGGCGCTGATCGACCCGCAGAGCCGGCGTGAGGTCACTGCCTTCGATTGGGCGCCCGCGGGACGGCGCGTGTTCGGCGGGTTGCGCCCCGGCGCCGTGCAGTGGGTGCGCCTGGCGCCGCCGAGATGGTTTGCCGAGGAGGGCTGGGCGCTGACGCCCGAGACGGCCGGCATGTCGGCACTCATGGGCCGCGGGCCGCACCTGGGCGGGATCACGGCGCGCGTCAGCCGCGATCCCGCGGCGACGCGCGTGCTCGTCGGCGGCCGAAACCTGGCGGGGTCCGGCGCGGCCGCGGCCGCCTTCACCTTGGACGTCGATGGCCGAACCGTGCAGAGGTGGGAAGTCACGCCCGGCTTCTTCCTGCGAACGATCGACCTGCCGGCGGGCACGCTGTCAGGAGAAGGGCCCTGGGCGGCCCTGACGATTCGATCGACTGCGGCCTCGGGCGGCGAGGCCGTCGTCCCGACGGCGATTGAGCAGTTCGACCTGCAGCCGCCCGAGACCTTGATGTGGGGATTCGACGAGGGCTGGCACGAAGCGGAGTTCGAGCCGTCTCTGGGTGTGTGGCATTGGATGAGCGACCGGGCTGCCATCCGTATCATCGGGGCGGCCACCTCCGTGCGGATTACCCTGGACGCCGAGCCACCGGCGCGCTATTTCGACCGCCCCAGCGAGCTCACCGCCACGGTCGGGGACGTTCAGGTGGCTCGTGCCAGCCTGAGCGCAGGCGGGTCGTGGTCGTTCGAGGTTCCGATGGACCGGTTGCAGGCCTCCGGCGGGAGAATCGTGTTCACCACGGACCAGACCTTCGTGCCCGCCGAGCGAGGCGGACCGCCAGACCAACGCCACCTGGGGCTGCGTGTCTTCGGTTTCCGTGTAGATCCGGTCGGTTTGCGTTGACACCGGGCGAAATCCCACCGTATCCTCCGTGGCATGATCCGACGGACCCTGCAGATTACGGCGCTCGCCCTCGTGTTTTCCATCGGCGTGGCGGCCTGCGCGAAGAAGGCCCCGGCCCCCGCGCCACCACCACCGCCGCCACCGGCCGCACCGACACCGCCTCCACCACCGCCGCCGCCGCCACCACCACCACCGCCACCGCCACCTGCGCCGCTGACCGAAGAGCAGATCTTCGCGCAGAAGTCGCTGCAGCAGCTGAACGACGAGCGCCCGCTCGGTGACGTCTACTTCGACCTGGATCAGTCCGCGATCCGCGACGATGGGCGGGCCACGCTGTCGAAGGACGCCGATTACCTGAAGCGCTGGACCAGCACGCGGATCAACGTCGAGGGCCACTGTGACGAGCGCGGCACCGCGGAGTACAACCTCGGTCTGGGCGAGCGGCGCGCCAACGCGGTGAAGGATTACCTGGTGAGCCTGGGTATCGGTGCCGACCGCATCAGCGTGATCTCGAAGGGCAAGGAAGCGCCCGTCTGCACCGAGTCGAACGAGGCTTGCTGGCAGCAGAACCGCCGCGGGCACTTCATCTTCACGGGCAAGTAGCGATTGTCGGGACGCCGGGGCTGAAGCCCCGGCGCTCCGTTCCTCCTCAGAAACCGGAGCACCGGGAACAGGAGAAACGGGAACCGGAGCGCCGGGACTTCAGTCCCGGCGTCTATTCCCTTCCACTTCTTGCCCGATCGCTTCGGCCGCCGCTCGCGGATCGACCGCGGCCGTGATCGGCCGGCCGACCACGAGATAGGTCGATCCTGCCGCCACGGCTTCGGCCGGTGTCAGCGTCCGGGCCTGGTCGTCCCTGCCCGCCTGGCCGGCAGGTCGAATGCCTGGCGTCACAATCGCGAAGTCGGGTCCGCACGCCGCGCGGATGGCCGCAATCTCCTGCGGTGACGCGACGACGCCGTCGAGGCCGGCCGCCCTGGCGAGCGTCGCCAGGTGCACCACCTGCTCGATCACCGGACGCGTCGTGCCGACTTCGGCGAGCGCCGCAGCATCCATGCTGGTGAGCACGGTGACCCCAATCACCAGCGGACGCGCCCGTCCGGTCGACTCGGCGGCCTCCCGCGCCGCCTGCGCGGCGGCGCGCATCATCGCCGACCCGCCCGACGCGTGCACGTTGACCATCCAGGCGCCCGTGGCCACGGCCGCTTTCACCGCGCCGGCCACCGTATTGGGGATGTCGTGGAACTTCAGGTCGAGGAAGACGCGGTCGCCTCGCCCGGCCAGCGCGCGGACCATCTCGGGTCCTTCGGCCGTGAAGAGTTGCTTGCCGATCTTGTACCCACCGACCGCGCCGCGCAGCGTATCGGCAAGCGCCAGCGCCTTCGCGCGGGAGTCGACGTCGAGGGCCACCAGAATCCGGTTCACGCGTGCACCGGGGTGGGCGGGGTTGGGTCGAAAGCCCCGATGAGGTCTGACAGATGCTCGATCTCGTGCCGCGCCATGTAGTCGTCCAGACCCGCCAGCACCTTGGTCCAGACGAACGGATCGACGAAGTTAGCCGTGCCAATCTGCACCGCCGTGGCGCCGGCCAGCATGAATTCCAGCGCGTCGCGCGCGTCGGTGATGCCACCCATCCCGATGACGGGAATCTTCACTTCCCTGGCGCACTCCCACACCATTCGCACCGCGATCGGCCGAATAGCCGGGCCGCTGAGGCCGCCGAGCACGTTGGTGATGGTGGGCCGGCGCGTCTCGACGTCGATGACCATGGCCAGGAACGTGTTGACCAGCGACACCGCATCGGCCCCGGAATCCTCGGCGGCGCGCGCGAAGGAAGCCACGTCGGTGACGTTGGGCGTGAGCTTGGGAATCACCGGCAGGTGCGTCGCCTTGCGGACCGCCGACACGACCTGCGCGGTGCCGAGCAGGCTGCAGCCGAACTGGATGCCGCCTTCCTTGATGTTCGGGCACGAGATGTTGAGTTCGATGGCCGCCACGCCTTCGGCTTCGGTCAGCACGCGGCTCACCTCGACGTACTCGTCGATGGTCGAGCCGCACACGTTCACGAACACCCGGGCGCCGCGCTCGCGGAGCCGCGGCAGCTTCTCCTTGACGAACCGATGCACGCCGATGCCTTGCAGGCCGATGGCGTTGATCATGCCCGACGGCGTCTCGACAATACGCGGTGGGGGATGGCCCTCGCGCTCGGTCATGAAGAGGCCCTTGACGCAGACACCGCCCAGCGCCGACAGGTCCGCGACCTCCTCGTACTCGAGGCCGTAGCCGAAGCAGCCGCTGGCCGCGATGAGCGGATTGGGGAGGGCGAGCGTTCCGATTCGGACGGACAGGTCTCGAGCCATCAGTCCCACACGATCTCGGCGCCGTTGAACACCGGGCCGGAAATGCACGACCGCACGAAATGGGGTGGCGTGGCGCCGTCCCGCACCTTGATGACGCAGCTGTAGCAGCCGCCGAGACCGCACCCCATGGTCCGCTCCACCGACACCTCGCACGGCTGCCGGTGCCGCTCGGCCACGCCGGCGACCGCTGCCAGCATCGGCTCGGGACCGCAGGCGTAAATCATGGTGGTGCCTGGAGCGCGCGAGCCCAGGGCACGATCGAGCGGCGCGGTGACGCGGCCCCGCTCGCCGCGCGAGCCGTCTTCGGTGGTGACGATGAGCGTGACACCGAGGCGCTCGAAGAAGTCCAGATAGAACAGCTCCTGATCCGAACGCGCACCGTAGAAGAGCCTCGCCGGCGTCCCTTGCGAGGCCAGCGATTCGGCCAGGGTGGCAAACGGCGCGAGACCGACGCCCCCGGCCACCATCCAGGCCTCCTGCGGCGCCGCCACCGGTGTGTAGGGCTTGCCGAGCGGGCCGAGGCAGGCCATCCGCTCGCCGGGTTCGGCCTCGTAGAGTCGGTTCGTCGTCCGGCCCGCGCGCTTATTGAGCAGGGTGATGGCGGTGGGGGCGCCGTTGGCGTCGCGCAGGATTTCGAACACCGAGAAGGGCCGCCGCAGGAGGGTGTCGGTCATCCGGGCCGGGCGCACCATGACGAACTGGCCGGGCCGGGTACGGGCCCCCACCGCGGCCGCCGACAGCGTGAGGACGTTGTAGTCGCGCGACAGCCGCCGGTTGGCGATTACGGTGGCGTCCACGTCGATGGGCGGCATCGAATCAGTATAGCCGTCGATGTTCCTATACGATCGCGTCGTGCGGTATCTGCGGATGCTCTCCAACTCGGTGATCGCGGGCGGGCTGGCCGCGGGCTACCTCACCGTACTGGTGCTGCAGCTCAACCCGCACTATCCGATCGATCCCGGCACCATCGTGCCGCTCGCTCTCACCCTCGGCGCCGCCTACGGCATCAACCTCACGGTGGCCTTCTACGCGCTCATCGTATTCAGGCAGATTCTCGCTGTCGAGGTCCTGTCGCCCGGGTGGGTGAGCGTCCGGCTGCTGTCGTGGCTGTTGACGATCGCGGCCACGGGCGGCGCAGCGGTGATGTGGCTGAACCTGCGGGGCTTCAGTCCGGTGCTCGACGTCGAGACCGCCCGGCGTATGGCCGCCGGCGCAATCGTCGTCAGCGCGGCGTCGGTGGTGTTTCTCATGATCGGCCTGGCTCACCTCGGCCGTCGCGGCGGGCGGTCGAGCGCCACGATTCTCGTGCTGACCGCGCTGATGTCGGTGGTGATGTCGACGGTGTTGCGCGGGCCGGCGCGGGCGGCCCTCCTGCCACCCCGACTCGAATCGGTCGCCCTGCGCGAACCCGCGCCGGGCTCGGCCGGCGGCCGGGTGTTCATGATGCTGCTCGACGGTGCGTCGCTCGACGTCATCGCCCCCGCCGTAGCCGAGGGGCGGCTCCCCAACTTCGGGCGGATCTTCGACGGCGGATCGGTCATGCACCTGGCGACGCTGAGGCCCACGCAGGCCGAGACGGTCTGGAGCGCGGTGGCCACCGGACGGACGCCCATGCACAATGGCGTCCGCTCGTCGGCCTCGTATCGAGCCCTGGGCGTGACGCCGGCCATCTCGCTGCTGCCCGACTACTGCTTCGCGCAGGCCCTGGTGCGCTTCGGGTTCCTGTGGGAGCAGCCGCACACCGCCTCGGACCTCGACGCTCGCCCCCTGTGGAGCATCCTGAGCGACCAGGGCGTGACGGTCGGCGTCATCGGATGGCCGCTCACGCAGCCCGTGTCGCCGGTGCGGGGCTACCTGGTGAGCGACACCTTCCACCGGCTTTCGGGCGCCGAACTGGACCTCGAGGGTATCGCGGCCGTGTGGCCACCGTCGATGCTCGAGGCCGCGCGGGCCAGCCTGACGAACGTGCCCGAGCCGGACCCGGTGGCGCTGGTATCGGTGATGGGTGGACCGCCGGCCGGCGACTACGACATGGCGAGCGACCCGGACCCGGTCGTCGCCGATCGCGTCCACGCGGCGCTGCTCGATGCCTTTGCCGGCATGCCGGCCCGGTTCGGGGCCGTTCGGTTTCCCGGCGTGGACGCGGTGGGCCACTACTTCCTCCGCTTCGCCTCGCCCTCCGCGTTCGGCGACGTGTCCGATCAGGAGCGCCGCCGCTACGGGCGGGTTCTCGAGCAGTACTACGGCTTTCTCGACGAGCACGTCGGCCGCATGATCGACGCGCTCGGACCAGACGATCTGCTGCTGGTGGTGTCGGCGTTCGGCATGGAGCCGCTCAGTCCGGGGAAGCGCGTGCTCGAGCGGCTCGTGGGCAACCCGGCCATCAGCGGTACGCACGAGCGGGCGCCGGACGGGTTCCTGCTGGCTTTCGGGGCGCCCGTGCAGCCGGGCCGGCCGCCCCGCGCCTCGGTGGTGGACGTGGCCCCGACCATCCTCTACTTCTTCGGCCTTCCGGTGGGCCGCGACATGGAAGGCTTCGCCCGCACGGAGCTGTTTCGGAGCGCGTTCACGGCGGAGCGGCCGGTCACCTACATACCGAGTTATGGGCGGTGATCGAGAGATCGGGTGCCGGTCCGGGCGCCGGAATCCGGCGCGTTCCTTCACCACACCCGGCACTGGGCAACGTGCTACACTGCACCCCTCTTTAAGCGCGAACCAGCGAGTTCGCAAAGAGAGGAACACATGATCGACGTCACTCGGAAGGTTCCCCCATGCCGGTAGTCATGGATGCGGACCGTATCTCCCGCGCCATCACGCGCATCACCCACGAAATCATCGAACGCAATCACGGCGTGGCCGGCCTTGGCCTGGTCGGCGTCCGCTCGCGCGGCGTGCCCCTGGCCCGGCGCATCGCGTCGCTACTGGCCGGCGTCGCGGGCGAGGAGGTCCCGACCGGCGCGCTCGACATCACGCTCTACCGCGACGACCTGATGCGCGCCGCCGTCGGGCCGCAGCCGCTGGTCCGCAAGACCGAGATCCCCTTCTCCATCGACGATCGCACCATCGTCCTGGTGGACGACGTGCTGTACACCGGTCGCACGACGAGGGCGGCGCTCGACGCGCTCATCGATTTCGGGCGGCCGAAGGCGATTCAGCTCGTCGTGCTGGTGGACCGCGGGCACCGCGAGTTGCCCATCAAGGCCGATTACGTCGGCAAGAACGTACCGACCGCGCGCAGGGAAAGCGTGCAGGTGCGCCTGCAGGAGCTCGACGGCGTGGACGAAGTGGTCGTCGAGGCCGGGGAGTAGACGATGGATGCCACCGCCGCCACGGCCCTCAGCCAGAAGAACCTGCTCGGTATCGCCGACCTCAGTCCGGAGGAAATCGTGCTCGTGCTCGACACGGCCGAGGCGATGAAGGAAGTGGGCAGGCGCGCCATCAAGAAGGTGCCGACGCTGCGCGGCCGCACGGTCGTCAACCTGTTCTTCGAGCCCAGCACGCGGACGCGCACGTCGTTCGAGATTGCCGAGAAGCGTCTCAGCGCGGATACGCTGAACGTCGCCATCGGCACGTCGAGCGTGGTCAAGGGCGAGACCCTGGTGGATACCGCGCTCAACATCGAGGCGATGGCGCCGAGCATGATCGTGCTGCGGCACGTCTCGTCGGGCGCCTGCCACCTGCTGTCGCGCATCTGCAAGGCCGCCATCATCAATGCCGGCGACGGCATGCACGAACACCCGACACAGGCCCTGCTCGACGCCTTCACCATCCGCGAGCGGAAGGGACGCATCGGCGGTCTCAAGGTGGCCATCGTCGGCGACCTGCTGCACAGCCGCGTGCTGCGATCGAACCTGCTGCTGCTCAGCAAGCTCGGCGCCGAACCCTGGGTCTGCGGTCCCGCCACGCTCATCCCGCCGGGCCTTCGCAACCTGGGCGTGCGGGTCACGACGAAGGTGGACGAGGCGGTCGAGGGCGCGGACGTCGTGATGATGCTGCGCATGCAGCTGGAGCGAATGCAGGGCGGCTACTTCCCCTCGCTGCGCGAGTACTTCCGGACCTTCGGCATGACCGAGGAGCGCGTGGCCCGCGCGAAGCCCGACGTCATCATCATGCACCCGGGCCCCATCAATCGCGGCGTCGAGATCGCCTCGGAGGTGGCCGACGGGCCGTATTCAGTGATTCTCGATCAGGTGGCCAACGGCGTGGCGGTCCGCATGGCGGTGCTGTACCTGCTGGCTGGTGGAGCGGACGATGAAACGGTTGCTTAGAGGCGCGCGGGTCGTCGACCCCGCCAACCTCGTCGACGGTCAGTACGACGTGCTGATCGATGGCGAGCGCATCGCCCAGGTAGGTCGCGAGCTGCCCGTCGATCTGGTCGATGGGGGCGAAGTGCTCGACCTGCCGTCGGGCCTCGTGCTGTGCCCCGGTTTCATCGACATGCACGTTCACCTCCGCGAGCCCGGCCAGGAACACAAGGAGACGGTGGCGACCGGCGTGCTGTCGGCCGTGACGGGCGGCTTCACGGCTGTCGCCTGCATGCCCAACACCAGGCCCGTGAACGACAACGCGAGCGTGACCCAGCTCATCCTGCAGAAGGCTCGCGAAGCCAACCTCGCGCGCGTCTACCCCATCGGCGCCGTCTCGCGCGGGCAGAAGGGCGAGGAACTGGCTGACATCGCCGAACTGCACGAGGCCGGCTGCGTCGCGGTCACCGACGACGGGCTGCCCATCGCAACGGCGCTGCTGGCCCGGCGCGCGTTGGAGTACACGAGCATGTTCGGCATGCCGGTCATCGAGCACTGCGAGGACCAGTCGCTCAAGGGTGAGGGCGTGGCGCACGAAGGCCCGGTGGCCGCGTCGCTCGGACTGCGCGGCATCCCCGGTGTTGCCGAGGCCATCACGGCCGGCCGAGACATCCTGCTCGCGGAGATGACCGGGGGGCACGTGCACATCGCCCACATGAGCGCCTGGACGACGCTCGAGGCCGTGCGGCAGGGCAAGAGCCGCGGTGTTCGGGTCACCGCCGAGGTATGCCCTCACCACTTCACGCTCACCGACGACCTGCTGGCGGCGCCGGTGCCCTACGACACGAACGCGAAGATGAACCCGCCGCTGCGCGAGGCGCGAGACCGCGACGCGATGCTCGCCGGCATCGTGGACGGCAGCGTCGACGTGATTGCCACCGACCACGCGCCCCACCACTACGACGAAAAGAACGTCGAGTTCGATCGCGCGCCATTTGGCATCGTCGGGCTCGAGACCGCCGTGTCCATCGCCCTGGACCGGCTGGTCCGGCCGGGGCTGATCCGCCTCCCGCGGCTCGTGGAGTTGATGTCGGTGAACCCGGCGCGCGTGCTCAACGTGCCGGGCGGATCGCTCGCGCCTGGCGCGGTGGCCGACATCACCGTGTTGGCGCCCACTCTGCCGGTGACGATCGACCGCGCCGCACTCCGCAGCAAGTCGAAGAACACGCCATATCATGGGTGGTCGTTCACGGGTGGCGTCGCCGCCACCTTCGTGGCAGGACGGCTCGTGTTCGCCAACCCGGCGTCGGGATGGCCCGGCAGAGGCTGACGGCAGCCCCGCTCGTGCAAGACTGACACCCATCCGCGCACCATGGATCTTCTCCTCTGGCGTTGGAGTACCGCGGTTCAGCTGACGTCGCTGCTGATGGTGGCGGCCTTCTTCGTCGCGCTTGCTCGATCGTCGAGCCGGGCGGAAGTGAAGTGGTGGGTGATGGCCTGGGGAGCCAATGCCGCGGCGCTCTCCGTGACCGTCTTCTACTGGTTCGCGCAACCGGCCATGTTCGGCCCGGCGGTGAGCGCGTACGCCGCCCTCAAGCTGGCGTTCGTGCTCTGGCTGCTGCAGGGCGTGTGGGCGGTGGCCCACCCCGGCACGGTGCTGCTCTCGCAGAAAACCGTCGTGACGACGGTGCTCACCTACGGACTGGTGGGCGGTTTGCTGATCCCCTCGATCTCAGCCCTCGGTGTCGTCCAGCACCTCGTCATGGGCGTTCTGCTCCTGGGCGCAGCCCTCGCTCGGGGCCGCGAATGGCGCCGCATCGCATGGCTGACCAGCGGACTGATCCTGCGCGGCGGCCTGTCGCTGCTGGAGGCGGCGGCCTACTGGATTGACATCGACGGCTCCGGCCTGTTTCAGTCGGGACTCCGCGACCAGGCGCGCTGGTTCCTCTCTGCCAGCTCGTCGTTCGATGCGGGCATCGAGTGGTTCCTGGCGCTCGGCTGCGTACTCTCGGTATCGGAGCGCGCGCAGCGTGAGCTCGTGGCGACCAACCGGTTCCTGCTGCTGGCGCAGGACAACCTGCGCCGCCTCGCCGACCGCGATCCCCTCACCGCGCTCGACAACCGACGGACGCTGCCCGACGTGTTCCGTGCCGTGCAGCCCGCGGGGGCGGCGGTGCTGTTCCTCGACCTCGATCGCTTCAAGCAGATCAACGACCTGCACGGCCATACCGTGGGCGACCGCAGCCTCGTCCGGTTCGCCGATGCCGTGCGCGAGTCGTTCCGGCCGACCGATGCCGTCGTCAGGTACGGCGGAGACGAGTTCGTCGTGGTGGCTCAGAGCATGGACGAGGCGTCGGCCCGTGCCCGCATTGCCAACCTGCGAGCACGACTCGCAGAGGGCGAGCTGCACATCGTGTTCTCGTGCGGCTTGTCGCTGCTGCCGCCTGGCGGATCGCCCGAGATGGCACTGCAGGAGGCGGACCGCGCGATGTACGAGCTGAAGGAGCGCGCATGAGGAGCCTCCGGTATCGAGACGTCACGAGCGCCGCCGGGCGGCTGACGACCCTCGGACTCGCCGCCGGCCTGCTGCTGGCGTTCGGTGCCAGCCTCCCCGCGACGGCACAGCCCGCGACGGCGCCGTCTGATTCAGCGGCCATCTCTGCCGACCGGTTGATGGCGACCGTCCGCGAGCTGTCGTCGTCGGACTACGCGGGCCGGGAGGTTGGCACGCCCGGCGGGATGAAGGCCCGTGCGTGGATTCGCGATCGGTTCGAGGCAGCCGGCCTCCGCCCGATCGGCGGCTCGTTCGAGCAGGCGTTTTCGTTCACGCCGGCGGAGAGCGCGGCCGGCGCCGCTGCCATGCCGTCGGTCAACGGCGTGAACCTGGTGGGCCGCTGCACCGGCCGGCAGCCGTCGCGCCCGGCCATCGTGGTGTCGGCGCACTACGATCATCTCGGGGTGCGCGATGGTCGGACGTTCCCGGGCGCCGACGACAACGCATCGGGCGTGGCCGTGCTGCTGGAACTGGCGGGGGCCTGCGTGGCCGCACCCTTCGATCACGACCTGATCTTCGTGGCGTTCGATGCCGAGGAGCGTAACCTCCAGGGCGCGCGTGCCTTCGTGGCGCTTCCGCCGGTGCCGAGAGGCCGGCTCGCGCTCGACGTCAATCTCGACATGGTGGCGCGAGGCGACACGAACGAGCTATACATAGCGGGCCTTCGCTACGCCCCGGCGCTCCGGCCGCTGCTCGAGCCGGTCGCCGCCGGCGCACCCATCGCGGTACGCTTCGGGCACGACACACCGGGATCGGGCCACGACGACTGGACGGATCAATCGGACCACGGCGTGTTTCACGAGGCGGGGATCCCCTTTGTCTACTTCGGTGTCGAGGATCACCCCGATTACCACCAGCCCACCGACACGGCCGGGAAGATCGATCCGACGTTCTTCGCCCGCGCGGCGACCGTGGTGCTGAACAGTCTCCGCGCCCTCGACCAGGGCCTCCGCCAACCGTAGCCCGACGTGAGCCCCGGGGCTCCATCTCATGGCCTTCAGGCGCCGCGCCGCTCAACCAGCTCGCTGCAAGCGCGCCAACGATGGCGCCAGCTGACGATGCGGCGGGCGGCTTCTGATACAGTCACGCCCAGGCCCGCCGTGCCATCCAAGCGTCTCTCCCCCGCGAAATCCGTGCCCACTGCGTCGACCGTATCGTCGGCGTCCGCGGCCCAATCAGCATTGAAGGCGCGTCTCGATCATCTGTATGCGGCGTTCGATCTCGAGCACGTCGTCTCCGATCCGATCTGGATCGTCCGACGTTTCAGGCACCCGGCGGACCGCGAGATCGTTGCGTTCTGCGCCGCGGCGCTCGCCTTCGGACGCGTGCAAAGCGTGATCAACTCGATCGAAGCGCTCGTCGCTGTCATGGGAGAACATCCCGCCGACTTCGTGCGCCGCTTCGAGCCCGAGGTGCATGGTCGGTCCATCTTTCCACTGGTGCACCGGTGGACGCGCGGCGTGGACCTCGTCGCCCTGCTGTGGGTGTTGCGCCAGATGATCGAGCGAGGCGGCTCCATCGAGGGCTTTTTTGCCGGGGGCCACGACCCCGATGCCGTCACCGTCGAGGCGGCGCTCGAGTCGTTTTCGACTCGCGCGATGTCGCTCGACTTGACCGAAGCCTACGGCACGGCGCCCGTCAAGCCGGGCGTCGCCTACTTCTTCTCCCGCCCCTCGTCCGGGGGCGCCTGCAAGCGGCTGAACCTGTTCCTGCGCTGGATGGTGCGCATCGACCGCGTGGACCTCGGCATCTGGTCTCGCGTGCGGCCGGGGCAACTCGTCGTGCCCCTCGACACGCACGTCATCCGGGTGGGTCGCTGCCTGCGGCTGACGACGTTGACGAGTCCTGGCTGGCGGATGGCGGCCGACATCACACGGTCGCTGCGCGCTCTCGATCCACGGGACCCCGTCAGGTACGACTTCTCGCTCTGTCATCTCGGGATGATGGGCGGGTGCGGATTCGGCACGCCGCAGAAAGACAGCCAGTGCCCGCTGAAAGGCTGCTGCCACCCGCGGGCACGAGTGTGACAGCCGGGCTGGACCTCACCGGCGGCTCCGGGCCGAGTGATACCTGGCTCGAACCAGAAGTCCGGCGGTGTATCCTCGCACCGGAGTCCGGCCTCGTGGCTATCCTCGAACACCCCAACGTCTCGGCGGCGTGCGACGGCGGCGCCTCGAGCGGCGGCGAGCGCGGGGCGGGTGTCGCCATCATGATGAACGGAGCCAGGCGCCGATGCTGATCAACTGCGTCGCGTACCAGAACGGCGAGCGGGTCGCCGACATCCCACTCCAGCAGATCCGCTCGCACCTGGCGGACCAGGCGTCGTTTGTCTGGGTGGCGCTGAAGGATCCCGACGACGCCGAGCTTCAGGCGGTCGAGGCCGAATTCGGTCTGCACGAGCTGGCCGTGGAGGACGCGCGGCACGGACACCAGCGGCCGAAGCTCGACGAGTACGGGTCGTCGCTCTTCGTGGTCATGCACGTCGTGGAGCACGGCCGCGACGTGCTCGCGCAGGGCGAGATCGCCATTTTCGTCGGGCCAGGCTACATCGTCTCCGTACGGCGGAACACCGAGATGGGCTTCGCCGACGTGCGACGCCGCTGCGAGCTGGAGCCCGAGCTGCTGCGCCGCGGTCCCGGCTATGTCCTTTACGCGTTGATGGACGCCGTCGTGGACCGGTACTTCCCCACGCTCGAAGCCATTGCCGAGGAGGCCGAACAGATTGAGGAGCGTATCTTCAGCGGCGAGAACACGCGCGCCCAGATCGAGGCGCTCTACGGCCTGAAGCGGAAGCTCGTGCTGCTCGATCGCGCCACTGGACCGTTACTGGAGGTGGCCGGCAAGTTCCACGGCGGCCGCGTGCCGCCCATCTGTGCCGGGCTGCACGACTACTTCCGTGACGTCTACGACCACCTGCTTCGCCTGAAGCAGTCGATCGACAACCTGCGCGACATGGCGACGACCGTGATGTCGGTGAACCTGTCCCTGATCACGATCCAGGAGAACGAGGTCACCAAGCGTCTTGCCGCCTACGCTGCCCTCGTCGCCGTCCCGACCATGATTGCCGGCGTCTACGGCATGAACTTCACGCACATGCCCGAGCTCAGCTGGGTCTGGGGCTATCCGGTTGCGCTGGGCTCCATGCTGACGATCGACGCCTACTTCGTCTACCGTTTCAAGAAGGCGGGATGGCTCTGACGATTCGTCGGGCCGGGGACGCCGACCACGACGCCATCTGGCGCATCTTCCACGAGGTTGTATCGGCCGGAGACACGTATCCGTATCCGCTCGACACGACCCGCGACCAGGCGTTGGCCCTGTGGTTCCCGCCGCGTGGCTGGACCTATGTGGCCGAGGCCGACGGCGAGGTGCTGGCGACCTTCGTGATGAAGGCCAACCAGCCTGGCCAAGGCAGCCACGTCGCCAACTGCGGCTACATGGTGGCGCGCGCGGCATCGGGTCGCGGCATTGGCGAAGCGCTCTGCCGGCATTCGCTCGACGAGGCCCGCCGCCTCGGATTCAGGGCGATGCAGTTCAACTTCGTCGTGTCCACCAATACGCGTGCCGTCGACCTGTGGGGGAAGTGTGGGTTCGCAATCATCGGCACCGTGCCGCAGGCCTTCCGGCACCCCACGCTGGGTTTCGTGGATACGTATGTGATGCACCGGTTCCTGTGAAGCGATAGGCGCGGAATCGTTCAGGGCACGAGACCGCGGTACACCGCCAGCGTGCTTTCCACCAGCTTGTCCACGCCGAAGTGCTGCTCGACGCGCACGCGGCCGGCATGGCCGAACCGTGCGCGGCGCAGGGGGTCGTTCAGCAGCTCCACGATTGCCGCCGCCAGCGCTTTCGGCTCACCGGGCGGAACCAGCAGCCCGGTGGTGCCGTGAATCACCGCTTCGGGAATGCCGCCGGCGCGCGTGCCGACGACAGCCAGACCCATGGCCATGGCGTCGAGGACGGCGGAGCCGAGCCCCTCGGTGATCGAGCTCATCACGAAGAGATCCGCCGACTTGGTGAGCGCCAGGACGTCCTCACGGAAGCCGGGGAGGCGGACGACCCTCTCCAGGTGCAGCTCCTTGACCTGACGCTCGAGCGGAACCCGAAGCTCGCCCTCGCCCATGATGACCAGGTGGACGTCGGGCAGCTCGCGCATCACGAGCGGCATCGCATCGAGCAGGTGCTTGTGGCCCTTGTGCCCGACCAGCGCGCCGACATTGACGATGACCGGCACGCCGTGGGGCAGCCAGAACTCGACATGCAGGTCGAGGGTCGGCAGCGCCTGTACCTTCCCCACGTCGATGCCGTCGTGTACCACGTCGACACGCGATGCGGGCACGCCGTCCTGAACCAGGATGTCGCGGATGGCGCCCGAGGCGGCGATGAAGCGCCGCACCTGCCGGTATTTCCACCGGGAGAACGAGTTGCCACTCAGGTGAAAGTCCACGCGTCGCGACGCCACCAGCGGCGGCGCCGGCGACGAGGCGCCGAACGAGAGGGCCGTGGCCGCAACGGAGACGGCATGGGGATCGTGGGCATGAACGATGGCCGGCGCGTATTGGCGGATGACGCGGGAGAGCTTCCACGCGGCGGTCAGGTCGATCTCGCTGCGCGGCGCGAGCCCCACCAGGTCGGGGCCTTCGGACGCGCGTGTGAATAGCTCGCCCTGCGGGTGGGCGACGAGCACCGCGCGGTGCCCGCGTTCGCGCAGCCCGAGCACGGTCAGCAGCGCTTGCTGCTGTCCGCCGCGCCAGGTGCGGGCCGTGTCGATGTGGAGGCTGAGCACAGTTCCCAGAGTTTGGCGAGCTTCAAGCCGACGTAGCGCGCGTTCATCGCCGACACGATGAGCCCTGGTACGCCGTCGCGGAAGCCGCCGCGCAGAAAGTAGTTGCGGGCGAAGGCCGCTGGCGGGTGCAGGGCCAGGTCCCACCAGCCGGCGCGGCGGCCGTCTTCGAACATCTGGCGTGCCGCCAGCGTACTGTAGCGATCCATCGACTGGAGGTGATGCGAGAGGTCGCGGTACGCGTAGTGCAGGAGTTCTCCGTTCAGGTGTTCCACAGGACCGTCGGCGCGTACCGATTCGTGTACGAGCCGGCCGGTCCAGCGCGCGCGCCGGCGATCGTAGAGCCGCAACTGGTAGTCGGGATACCAGTCGGTGGAGCGCAGCCATCGGCCGAGATGGAACGTCACGCGCGGGATGCGGTATCCCGCGATGCCCTCGGCGGCCGCAGCGGCGCGGACCTCGTCGGCCAGCGGTCCGGAGACGCGCTCGTCGGCGTCGAGCGAGAAGATCCAGTCGTGGCGGGCCTGCTCGGCCGCGAAGTTCTTCTGGGCGACGTAGCCGGGCCAGGGTCGTACAATCACCTTCACGCGGTCCGAGCACGCCTTCGCGCGCGCCACCGTGTCGTCGGTGCTCTCGCTGTCCACGACGATGATCTCGTCGGCAAAGGCGAGAGAGGCGAGGGCCGCCTCGATGTGGGCGGCCTCGTTGAAGGTAATGACGGTGGCCGTGACGGCGGTCACGGCCTAGAGTCTAGCAGGGGTTGCGGGGGTGACACCGGCGCTGCACCGGCGGGTGTTGGCTCACTGCGGCTGTTGCTGCTGCTGTGAGCCGACTGTCCCCGTTCCGGCGGACAGGCCCGTCGTGCCGATCGAGCCGGTCAGGGGAGCTTCCTGCGCGGCCTGATAGTCCACGACCGACTTGTTGTAGTCGAGCAGGGCCTGCAGTGCGTTGTTGCGGGCCTGGTTCAGGTCGCGCTGTGCCTGGAACACGAGGAAGCTGGTCGTCATGCCGGCCTGGAACTTCTTTTCCTCGGCCTCGAGTCGGCGCTCGGCGAGCGTGCGCGAGGCGCCGGTCGCCTCCACCCGTTTGGCGTTGGTCTGGACCTGCCGCGCGTAGTCGCGAATCTGCGACGCCACCTGCAGCTCCTGGCTCTGCAACTGCTTGCGCGACTGCTGGTCCTGGAGGCGGGCACGCGCGAGCGATGCCTCGGGATTGGAGTAGCCGATCGGATAGCTCACCTGCATGGAGAACGTCCACGTCGGGAAGTCGCTGGCGAACATCGTCTTCAGCGTGGAGGCATAGCTCTTCTGGGTCTGGCCGATGATGGGTCCCGGGAAGCCGGCGCCGCGGATGAACGACGTGCCACCGATCGCCTGCGAGAAGTAGGTAACCGACGCGCTCATGTCCGGCAACGCCTGGTTCTTGAAGTACCGGATGTTGACGTCGTTCGATTCGAGCTGTTTGCGTGACGTGGTCAGGTCCGTGCGCTGACGCAGGGCGTTGTCCACCGCGCTGCCGGCATCCACGGCAATCGGTCGGAACTGGACGGTATCGGTGGGCTCGATCCGGAGCTGCCAGAAATCCGGCGCCGACGGGCTGAAGACGAGCGTGCGCAGCCGGTCCTCGGCACGCGAAATGGCCGCTTCGGCGACAATCACCGACTCTTCGCGCTGCGCCACTTCGGCCTCCGCCTCGACGATGTCGATGGGCGCCATCGTGCCGATCTCTACCCGCGCGCGGTTGTCCTTGAGCGACCGCTCGGCCAGCTCCAGCGACTGGCGCTGCACCTCGAGATTGCCGATGGCGAACATCAGGTCGTAGTACGCGTTCTTGACGTTCCGGGCGGTGAGCGCAATGGACTGCTGCAGCTGCACGTCGGAGATTTCGCGGTTCTTCTGCGACACCAGCAACTGCTGCCGGGTGCCGTCGATGGTGAAGTTGCGCAGCAGGGGCTGCGTGTAGCCGAGGCTGACGTTCGCGCTAAGGCTCGGATTGAAGTTCGTGAAGATGTTGTTCGACGTCGTGCGGTTGTTGTTGAACGACGCGTTGTAGGTGCCGCCCCACTTGTTGAGCGCCCCGACGCCGAAGTCGTAGCGGCCGGTGTTGGTGTTGATCTGGGTGGCGTTGCCCGCCAGCAGGCTCGCCGGCGGCTGCGTCTGCTTGTTGAAGTCGATGCTGCTGTTGAACGTCGGAACGTAGCTGGTCCGGACCTGCGAGACGCTCAAGTCCTGAAGCTGGGGGGTGATGCGGCTCACCTGCAGGTCCAGGTTGTTCTCGAGGGCCAGCGCCAGGGCATCGTCGATGCTGATGCGGCGGATCTGCTCCTGCGCAGCGGGCGAGGGTGTTTGCGCCCGGACAGGCGATACCCCAAGAGCGGACAGGCCGGCCAGGACGAGGCCGGCGACCAGGGCCGATTGCGCAGCAAAACACTTCTGAACACGCATCACCGTTACGACTCCGTGGAAAAGTGGACCTTCACGAGACGGGCAGACCAGCCCACGATAGCAAGAAGGGTGCCGCGCCAGCGACACCAGATCCCGTGGGGTATAGACGTCGCGGGCCGGGCCAGGGTTCAGCCGCCCACGCTGGCTATACTACCGCTCGATGACCGAATCCGATGTCCTGACGCTCTTCCGCCAGTCCGGCGCCCTGCTCGACGGCCACTTCAGGCTGTCGTCTGGATTGCACAGCCCGCGCTACCTGCAGTGTGCGCTCGTGCTCATGCGTCCCCGCGACGCCGAGGCCCTCGGGGCGGCCCTCGGCGCGCGTGTCCGTGCTCTCGGCGCCACCGCCGTCCTGTCGCCAGCCCTGGGTGGCATCGTCATCGGTCAGGAAGTGGCGCGGGCGCTCGACCGGCCGGCGCTCTTCGCCGAACGCGCCGACGGCGTGCTGACGCTGCGAAGGGGCTTTACCCTCATGCCCGACGACCGCGTGCTCGTCGTCGAGGACGTGGTCACCACGGGCGGCTCGACGCGGGAAACCATCGACGTGGCGCGCGCGGCCGGGGCAACGGTGGTCGGGGCGTGTGCCATCGTCGACCGAAGCGGCGGCCACCCCGGCCTCGACGTGCCGTTCGAAGCGCTGTTGCCCATGGATGTGCCCGCCTACGAGCCCGATGCGTGTCCGCTCTGCCAGAGCGGCACGGCGCTGATGAAGCCCGGGTCGCGACCGGGCACGCCGAAGAGCTGAACCGTGACCGAGGCGCCGCAGCGCACTCTCAAGCTGACCCTGGCCTACGAAGGCACCGCGTTTGCCGGCTGGCAGCGACAGCCCGGCCAGCGGACGGTGCAGGCCGCTCTGGAGGACGCGCTGGCCGCCGTCGACGAGCGCCCGGTGACGGTCGTCGCCGCGGGACGCACCGATGCCGGCGTGCATGCCTTCGCCCAGGTGGCCAGCGCCCGGGTGTCCACCCGGCTGCCACCGCCGGTCCTGATACGGGCACTCAATGTGCGCCTGCCCGGAGACGTGCGCATCACCCGCGTGGACGAGGCGCCGCCGGGTTTCGATGCCAGGCGCGCCGCGCGAACCAAGTCGTATCGCTACACCGTGGCACAGGGCGCGGATCCAGGGCCGTTCGTGCGCCGTGTGGTGTGGCACGTGGCGCAGAGGCTCGACGTGGCGGCCATGATGGAGGCGGCGGCCGCGCTCGAAGGCGAGCACGACTTCGCTGCCTTCCAGGCGGCCGGGGGCGACGTGAAGACGAGTGTGCGGCGGCTGATCCGCTCGCGGCTCACCTGCGTGCCCGGGCGGTCTGCCTACCTGAGCTACGACGTCACCGGCACCGGCTTCCTGCGCCACATGGTTCGCAACATCGTCGGCACGCTGGTGGACATCGGGCGGGGCCGCTGGCCGGCCTCCGAGATGCGGGACATCCTGGCCTCGCGGAGCCGGCGGCGTGCCGGCATGACCGCCCCGCCGCAGGGGCTGGTTCTGGTGCGGGTGGCCTACTGAGCCGTCGCGCCCTGGCCCCGGCCGCCCCGGGAACCCGGCAACCCGATGTAAAATCAACCGTTACGCCCATGTCACTCGAACAGCTCCTGGCGTGGATTCCGCCCGGGTCGGCCGACCTGGACCTGGCGCGGCAGATACAGCCAGACCGCCTCCCGCAGCACGTGGCCATCATCATGGACGGCAACGGCCGCTGGGCCGGCCGCCGCCACCTGCCGCGCGTGGAAGGGCATCGTGCGGGCATCCAGTCGGTTCGGGACGTGCTCGAAACCTCGGCGCGGCTCGGCCTCGGCGTGCTCACGCTGTTTGCTTTCTCGGTGGAGAACTGGAAGCGCCCGGCCTCAGAGGTGAGCACGCTCATGATGCTCCTGCGCCGCTACCTGCGCTCGGAACTGGCGACGCTACTCGAGCACGACATCCGCTTCAAGGTGATTGGCCGCGTGGGCGGGCTCGCGCCCGAGATTCGCGCCGAACTGGCCGATGCGGAGCGCCGCACGGCCGCCAACGCGGGTTTGCTGTTCAATATCGCCCTCAACTACGGCGGGCGCACCGAGATCGTGGATGCGGCCCGTGCGGCCATGGCCGCCGGCATCGCTCCCGAGGCTCTCGATGAAGACCGTTTTGCGCAGTTCCTCTACACGGCCGGACAGCCCGATCCGGACTTGCTCATTCGTACGAGCGGCGAAATGCGGGTGAGCAACTTCCTGCTCTGGCAGATTGCCTACTCCGAGATCTACGTCACCGAGACCTACTGGCCCGACTTCCGGCGCCGCGACTTGCTGGAGGCCATCGTGGCCTACCAGAAACGCGACCGCCGCTACGGCGGGATTGCCCCGCCTGTGGTAGCGGGCGTGCCGTAGGCCGCCGCTTCATGACTCGAGTCCTGAGCGGCGCGGCCATGGCGGGCGTGGCCGTGGCGCTCGTCTGGTTTCTCACGCCCGTGGCGCTGCTGGTCGTGGCGCTCGTCGTGGCGGCGCTCGCCTTTGTCGAGTACGCCCGCATCGTGAACGCCATCGGCGCCACGGTGCCCTGGTGGACGTCCCTGGCGGCCACCCTGGGTGCCTGCGCGATGGTGCCGTTCCCGTGGGTGTCGGTGGAAGTCGTGATCGTGGTCGGTCTCATCGGCATGGCCGCCAACGTGCTGGCGTCGGATCGGGTGGGTCCGCCCACCCTCGCCGACACGGCCGCGGCGGTGCTCGCGCCGGTCTACATCGGCCTGCCCCTCGGCGCGCTGGTGGCCATTGCCGCCCTCGCTGGCCGGGAGGCCGTGCTGGTGCTGATGGGGACGGTCGCGGCCAGCGACACCGCGCAGTACTACACGGGTCGGCTCTTCGGCCGGCACCCCCTGGCACCGCTGCGCAGCCCGAAGAAGACCATCGAAGGTGCCCTCGGCGGCTTCGTTGTCGCGCCGGCGGTACTCGTCGCCGCCGGGTCGGCCTGGCTCCCGGGCCTCACCCCGTGGCGGCTGGCCGTGCTGGGCGTGCTCATCGTGACGGCCGGCATCATCGGGGATCTCTTCGAGTCGATGCTGAAGCGCGCCGCGGGCATGAAGGACAGCGGCCACCTGATCCCCGGGCACGGCGGCGTGCTCGACCGCATCGATGCGTTGCTGTTCGCGGCGCCGGTCTTCTACTTCTTCGTGCGGTGAGGATGGCGAGGATGGACCCGTCGTGACGCGCGTCGCCATTCTCGGGTCGACCGGCTCCATCGGCACCAGCGCCCTGTCGGTGGTCGAGTCGCATCCGGATCGAGTGCAGGTGGTGGCGCTCGCGGCGGGCACCAACGTGGGCGACCTGGCCGCGCAGGTGGCCAGGCATCGACCGCGGGTCGTGGCCATGGCTTCGACCGATGCACTCGAGGCGCTCGGCCGGCTGTGCGAGGTGCCGGCCGGCTCGGCCGCCGGCCCCGAGGGCCTTCTGGCCGTGGCCACCTGTCCGGATGCCGACGTCGTGCTATGCGCGTCGTCCGGTACGGCGGCGCTCGAGGCCGTCCTGGCGGCCATCGAGCACGGCAAGACCATCGCCCTGGCCAACAAGGAAGTGCTCGTGATGGCGGGTGGGCTGGTGATGGAAGCCGCGCGCCGCCGGGGCGTGGCCGTGCTGCCCGTCGACAGCGAACACAACGCCATCCACCAGTGCCTGCACGGGCGCGACCCACGCGACGTGCGGCGCCTCATCCTCACGGCATCGGGAGGCCCCTTCCGGGGGCGCGCGCTCGAGAGCCTTGCCGGCGTCACTCCTGCCGATGCGCTGAAGCACCCTACCTGGCAGATGGGCCAGAAGATCACCATCGATTCAGCGACACTGATGAACAAGGGTCTCGAGGTGATCGA
>Ga0073904_10000464_pt1 | contig 28806 bp, 34 predicted proteins | sample KloWWTrecipitate_FD_66668 | JGI IMG/M metagenome (GOLD analysis project Ga0073904, IMG submission 66668) | Active sludge microbial communities from Klosterneuburg, Austria, studying microevolution and ecology of nitrifiers - Klosterneuburg... | ecosystem: Engineered > WWTP > Aerobic digester >... | reverse complement strand
GGTCTGCGTACCGAATTCAATCGCGACAAGCTGCGGGCCAGTCTGGAGCTGGCGCTGCGCAAGCGACCGGTCTCGATCGAGTCGGTCGACGCAGCTGTGGTCGATATCGAAGAAATGTTGCTCGCTGCCGGTGAGCGCGAAGTCAGTACGCAGCAACTCGGCGAACTGGTCATGCGCGAACTGAAGAAGCTGGACAAGGTTGCCTATATCCGCTTCGCATCGGTCTATCGCAACTTTGAAGACGTCGATGCATTCTCTCGCGCCATTCGCGAAGTTTCGCTTTCCCCCAGGAAAAAATGAGTTTTAGCGTCGTTGACCACGGCATGATGGCGCGCGCCCTGCAACTGGCTGAGCGTGGCCTGTGGACGACCTCGCCTAATCCGCGGGTAGGTTGCGTGTTGGTGCTGGCCGGTGAAATTGTCGGCGAAGGCTGGCACGAGAAAGCCGGTGAGCCGCATGCCGAAGTGCACGCCTTGCATGCTGCGGGCGACAGGGCGAGGGGGGCGACCGCCTATGTCACGCTGGAACCATGCAGTCATACCGGTCGAACGCCGCCCTGCGCCGAAGCGCTGATTGCTGCCGGCGTCTCGCGGGTCGTGGCAGCAATGACCGATCCCAATCCCCTGGTTGCCGGTAAAGGGCTGGCGATGTTGCGGGCGGCGGGTATCGAGACAGCGGGCGGTTTGCTGGAAAACGAAGCGCGCGAACTGAATATCGGCTTTGTCTCGAGGATGACGCGCGGTCGACCGTGGTTGCGCCTGAAAGCTGCTGCCAGTCTGGATGGCAAGACGGCGCTCAATAATGGTATCAGCCAATGGATTACCGGCCCCGAGGCAAGGCGTGATGGTCAGCGCTGGCGGGCAAGGGCCTGTGCCATTTTGACTGGCATAGGGACCGTGCGCGACGATGATCCGCAACTGAATGTGCGCGATGTCGAAACGCCCCGTCAACCGCTGCGCGTCGTCGTCGATAGCCGGCTGGAAACGCCGCTGACGGCTCGTATTCTGCAAGGTGGGCCGGTCTTGATTGCCGGGGCAATCGAAAATGCTGAAAAAAGCGCATTGCTGCGGTCGACCGGCGCTGAAGTGCTAATTCTGCCTAATGCTGCCGGCAAGGTGGAACTGAAGGATTTGCTGGAAGCGTTGGCCCGGCGCGGCATCAACGAAGTGCACGCCGAAGCCGGTTTCAAGCTGAACGGCTCGCTGATGCGCGAAGGCCTGGTTGATGAATTGCTGCTTTATCTGGCGCCCTGCCTGATAGGCCACGCGGCTAGCGGTCTGTTCAACTTGCCGGAATTGGCTACGCTAGACGGCAAGCGCCTTCTGCAGATTCGCGATCTGCGTCAGATCGGTGAAGATATTCGCCTGATCGCCCGTCCCCGTTAGCGCCACAAACGCTACAACCGGCGTCCTGCTTGAACTTGACGGTACGCCATTCCATTTCCAGTACATCCAGCAGCAGCAGGCGACCGGTCAGGCTTTCGCCGATTCCAGCCGCCAGCTTCAAGGCTTCGGCCGCCTGCATAGTGCCGATGATGCCGGTCAGCGGGGCAAAAACCCCCATCACGGCGCAGCGTACTTCCTCGACATCTTCGCCTTCCGGAAACAGGCAGTGATAGCACGGTGAATCGTCACGACGCAGATCATAAACGCTGATCTGACCATCGAAACGGATGGCCGCCCCGGAAACCAGCGGCTTGCGATGATGGACGCAGGCACGGTTGATGGCGTGGCGCGTAGCGAAGTTGTCGGTGCAGTCGAGCACCAGATCGGAACCGGCGACCAGAGCATCCAGCGCGGTGCCGGAAAGCCGTTCCTGCAACGGTACGATCTCGATTTCCGGGTTGATTGCGCTCAGCGCCAGTTTGCCGGATGCTGCCTTGGCCATACCGACACGAGCCTGCGTATGGAGAATTTGCCGTTGCAGGTTGGTGAAATCAACCGTGTCGTCATCGACCAGCGTGATTTTGCCGATACCGGCTGATGCGAGGTAGAGGGCGGCCGGTGAACCCAGTCCGCCCGCCCCGATGATCAAGGCATGGGTGCCCAGAATTTTCGCCTGGCCTTCAATGCCCAGCGCATCAAGCAGAATGTGACGGCTGTATCTGAGAAGCTGCTCGTCAGTCATTGGGTCGTTAGGATCAAGTGATTAAAGTCGGGTTGCCAGGGGGCAAGGGCGAGCCATCTTTCCAGCAGCTCAATCCCCGATCCTGAAAGCTACTTATATTCCCGCCATTCCGGCGGCGTATCGTCATGGTCGCCGTGCGGGTGCTGTTCCCATGCATGAACATAGGCTTCTTGCGATGATCGTTTCAGCCGTTTTTCCGGGGCACCCAGGTTGTGGAGCTGGGTGTCCTCGATGTAATAGATCAGGGCCCGGGTGAGCTTGCTCATCAACGTGTTGTCGAGGTGGTAGCCCTTGTCGATCAAATGCTCGTCGAGTTCCTTGAGGGTATGGTTCTGCAGGTCGTAAGTCACGCCCAGCGAGCGCTTCTCGTACTTCGGCTCAATGTCGACCTCTTCCAGTCGCTGCAAATCACCCGCCGCCTCGGGCACTTGCCCGGGCGGAAATTTGGAGAACAGAATCTCCCGATTTTTCTTCAGGTCTGCGCTGGACATCATCCCTCCCGGTTTGTCAGCTATTGCACCTTGTTCTGCATGAACTGCAAGCCCTTGAGAAGGTTGATCGCCTGCTGGAACTGGTAGTCCGCCTTGCTTGCGTATTCAAGACGTTGCGGCATTTCATCTTCACCATCTTCCTTGCCGCCTTTTTCCTTGCCTGGCTTGGACGGCGTTTTATTTGGTGGCTTGGTTTCCGATTTGGCTTCAGGCTTGACCGGTTCCTTGGTTGGCTCCTTGGCGGTTTCCTTCTCGCGATCATTTATCAAGTGACGGTCGAGGTCCGCTTCACGAATCCGGTTGTTCGTCCCGCTGCTGCCGTTCGCTGTCTCTTCGACGATGATGTCAGGCACGATACCCTTGGCCTGAATCGAGCGGCCTTCTGGCGTGTAGTAACGTGCTGTGGTTAATTTGATCGCGGTATTGCCCGGCAATGGCAGCACGGACTGGACGGAGCCCTTGCCGAAAGTCTGTGTTCCCATGATTGCGCCACGTTTATAGTCCTGCAACGCGCCAGCAACAATTTCGGAGGCCGATGCCGAGCCGCTATTGACCAGCACGACCATCGGGACTTTTTTGACTTCAACGGGCAGAGTGCGCAGCGGGTCTTCACGGGTGCCGCGCAGGTAGTCGCGTGGCCGGGTGAGGAATTCCTGCTTGGCATCTTCGGTGCGGCCGTCAGTCGATACCACTTTGACGTCTGGCGGCAGGAAGGCGGCCGAGACGCCAATAGCGCTGTTGAGCAGACCGCCCGGGTCATTACGCAAATCAAGAACGAGGCCACGCAGATTGCCATCCTTGTAAAGCGAGGTCAGGTGCTTGGCCAGTTCGGCGACGGTGTTGTCCTGAAACTGCGTGATGCGAATCCAGCCATAGCCTGGTTCGATCAGCTTGGACTTGACGCTTTGCACCTTGATCACTTCGCGCACCAGCGTGATTTCCAGCGGTTTGGTTTCGCCCTTGCGCAGGATGGTCAGTTTGATCGATGTTTTTGCCTTGCCGCGCATTTTTTTGACGGCTTCGTTCAAGGTCAGCCCCTTGACCAAGGTGTCGTCGAGCTTGAAGATCAGGTCGCCGGGTTTGACGCCGGCGCGAAAGGCTGGCGTATCCTCAATCGGCGAAATGACCTTGACCAGCCCGTCTTCCATGCCGACTTCAATACCCAGGCCACCGAACTCACCCTGCGTGCCAACCTGCAGGTCCTTGAACGCGTCGGCATCAAGGTAGGTTGAGTGTGGGTCAAGGTTGGAGAGCATGCCGGAGATGGCGTTGCTGATCATTTTCTTGTCTTCGACCGGCTCCACGTAGCCCTGCTTGATGGCGCTGTAAACTTCAGCGAAAGTGCGCAACTCATCAATGGGTAGACCAGGCTTGACCTCCTTGTCGGCCAGTGCCGGGAAGTGAAAGCTGATAAGTGCGCCGGCAATGAAGCCGCCTAATGTCAAACTGATAGTTTTCGCTTTGCTCATTTCAGACTAGCCCATTTCATCGGGTCGATCGGTTGCCCCTGGTGGCGGAGCTCAAAGTATAAACCGGAATCCGGGTTGCCTCCGCTGTTGCCAACAGTGGCTACCGTTTCTCCGCCTTTTACGGCCTGCCCGACCTGCTTGAGCAGCGAGTCGTTGTTGCCGTAGATTGATAAATACGCATCGCCATGGTCGACAATCAATATATTGCCAAAACCACGCATCCATTCTGCAAAAACGACACGACCGTTGGCCACGGCCTTGACGTCACTGCCTATGCCGGCTTTGATGAACAAGCCGCGCCACGTTCCACCGCCTTCACGCGGTGAGCCGAAGCGTCCGGAGACGGAGCCGCGAACCGGTAAGCGCAGATTGCCTTTTTGCCGGGCAAAACTACCGTCGCTGGCTACCGGCTCGTAGCGGTTCTCGGATTCGACTGGTTTAGCGCGTATCGGTTCGCCAATTGGGGCGGCGGGTGCGGTTTCTTTTTCTGCGGGTGTTGGGCGCGGCTTGGTTTTTTGTTTGGCCAGCTCGGCCTGGCGCGCTGCTTCGGCGATGCGGGCCGCTTCTGCTGCACGCGCCGCTTTAGCCGCCTGGGCAGCTTGTGCGGCAAGAATTTTCGAGACACGATCAATCAATTGGGTCAGGCGTTTCTCGTTCTGTTGCAGATTGCCGATTTCCTTGCGCTGACTATTCACCTTGTCGGACACCTGGGCGTAGAGCGATTTGCGCTCCTCGCGCTGCTTTTGCAACTCGGCATGGCGCTTCTGTTGCTCAGCTTCGACCTCGGCCAGTTCGGCACTGCGTTCCTTGGCGTCGGCTGCCAAGGTCTTTTTTCTATCGAGGTTGGCGTTGATTTCACCCATTAGTTTGGCACGGGTCAGCGCAATCGCAGAGAAATAACGCAGGTCGCGGGCGATCTGGTTCGGATCGTCGCCATTGAGCAGTAGTTGCAGCGAATCCGGCGTGCCGCGCAGGTATTGCTTGTAAAGCAGTCTTTCCAGTTGCGCCTGCTGCTGGCCAAGCGTACTGCTTAGTTCCTGTGATTGCTGTTCGAGGTTTTTGAGGGTTTTTTGCAGTTGACCGCGCTGCTCCGAAAATTCGAGCAATTCGCGCTGCAGTTGTGAAATCTTCCGTTCCGATTCGCGCAGACGGTCTGCTGCATCTGCCTTGTTCTCTTCGCTGGCATTGAGATCCTTGCGCAGGTTCTCGATACGGCCGCGCAGTTCGCCGAGGTCAGCCTGTTTTTCGGCGATTTCCGGCGACTGTGGACTGGTGGTGTTTTTTTGTGTCGCCGGTGCTGGGGCCTTGGCCGCAGCCGGGAGGGTGCAAACGAAAACGGCGGCCATTAGTGCCGCCGCCCGGGCCACGCCAGATCGTCGTCGCTTTGTGATTGGCTCTTGCCCAAATACGGCAGCGCAGTCTTGTTCATGAGCCATTACAATTGATACCGATTAAGGTCTGCGAAACGCAAAACCTTATTTTATAATGATCCATTCGCCGATATCGAGGTTTTATCTTGGAAACGCTTCCCTTCAATTTGATTGACAAGCAGGAGCACATCGAAACGGCTGCTCGTGCGCTCAAGGCTATTGCGCACCCCTTGCGGTTGAAGATCCTGTGCGTGCTTGGCGGTCAAGAGGCCTGCGTGCAGGAAATCGTTGATGCTGTCGGCACCTCACAAAGCAATATTTCGCAGCATTTGGCCATTCTGCGGGAAAAAGATGTCTTGCTGACGCGCAAGGATGCGAACCGTGTTTTTTACCGGGTGGGCGACCAGCGCACCCTGCAACTGGTCGGTCTGATGCGTGAAGTTTTTTGTGGTGAAAAGGGTTAATTAATGCCGATGGATTTTATTACTCAGAACGTTCTGCTGATTTCACTGGTTGTGATCAGTGGCTTGGCCCTGCTCTGGCCTGCGCTAATCCGGCCGGCCGGCAATGAGGTCAATCCCGGCGAGGCGACAACGCTGATCAATCGCGAAGATGCGCGCATTGTCGATGTGCGTGAAGCCGATGAATTCGCCAGTGGTCATTTGCCTGATGCGCTGAACATTCCAGTCAGCAAGTTAAGTGAACGCGTTGGCGAACTGGAAAAATTCAAGGATAAGCCGATTATTTTCTGCTGCGCCTCCGGTATGCGTTCAGGCAAGGCTAGCGCTGAATTGAAGAAACAGGGTTTTGCCAAACTTTATAATCTGGCCGGTGGGGTCGATGCTTGGGTTGGCGCCGGTTATCCGGTCAAGAAGGGCACGCGGAAAAAATGAGTGCCGCTGTATTGATGTACACCACAGCCGTTTGTCCGTTCTGCATTCGCGCCAAGCAACTACTGGCGGCACGCGGGGTGACCAGTATCGAGGAGGTCCGGGTTGATCTTGACTCTGATCGGCGCGACGAAATGATGGAGAAAACCCAGCGCCGGACTGTCCCGCAAATTTTTATTGGCGACACCCACGTTGGTGGTTGTGATGACCTTTACGCACTTGATTCGGCGGGCAAACTGCAGCCCTTGCTCGACGCCAAAGCCTGAAACACCAATTAACTTACTGAAAGAGAATCATGGAACAAAACGAACAGCCCGTCTTTGGTATTGAAAAACTTTACATCAAGGATCTTTCCGTTGAAGTGCCGAACGCACCGGAAATTTTCCTTGAGCGTGAAGCGCCGCAGGTAGAAATTCAACTCAACACTAGCGGCCGTGGCGTGGGCGAGGGCGTGTTCGAAGTCATTCTGACGGTTACCGTTACCGCCAAGTTTGGTGAAAAGACGGTCTTCCTGGTTGAAGTGGGGCAGGCTGGCATTTTCCGCATCATGAACGTGCCGGAAGACCAGATTGAGCCGCTGATCGCCGTGGCTTGTCCGAACATCCTGTTCCCGTTCGCCCGCGAAACGGTTTCCGACGCAGTGACGCGTGCCGGCTTCTCGCCGATCGTGCTGCAGCCGGTCAATTTTGAAGCCATGTACATGCAGCGTATGCAGGAACAGACTGCTCCTTCTGCCGAACCGACTCTTCAATAAACATGACCATCTGGCGTCGGACGCTGCTTGCCCTGTCGCTGCTTGGCGCCGCTGGTGGGGCGCTGGCCATTGACTACCGTTCGGTCACCGTGCCGGCGGCGATTCTCTACGACGCGCCGTCGCAGCAGGGCAAGAAGCTTTACCTGATCAAGGCGCAGACGCCAGTTGAGGTGGTTGTGCGGCTGGAAGGCTGGTTCAAGGTGCGCGATGCCGAAGGCTCGCTGGCCTGGATCGAGTCTCGCAATCTGGGCGAGCGCCGCATGCTCGTGGTGACGGCGCCCAAAGCCGAGATTCGTCAGTCCGACAAGCCGGACGCCCCACTCCTTGTCGAGCTCGACAAGTGGGTAGCCGTCGAGTTTGTCGAGTTGGCGTCTCCCGGTTGGGCCAAGGTGCGCCATAGCGATGGCGCCATGGGTTACATCCGTTCGACCCAGGTCTGGGGTCTATGAAAATTACAATGCTGGGCGCTGGCGCCTGGGGTACGGCGCTGGCCATTGCCTTCGCTGGCAAGCATGAAGTCGTGCTGTGGTCGCGCGAGGCCGATGTTGCGGTCGACCTGCAAAATACCCGGGAAAATCATCGCTTCTTCCCCGGGTACAAATTGCCCGAGTCAGTGGCGATTTCAACTGATTTCGCGGCGACGGTAGCCGGTGCCGAACTGCTGGTGGCAGCAACGCCGATTGCCGGCTTGAGGCCGACCGTTGAGCGTCTTGCGGCGCTCAAGGTCACGCTGCCTCTGGTCTGGGTTTGCAAGGGTTTTGAGGCTGGCAGCGGCAAGTTGCCGCATCAGGTGGTCAGTGAAGTATTGGGGCCGCAAGCCATTTGTGGCGCGCTCTCCGGCCCGAGTTTTGCCGAGGAGGTTGCTGCCGGACAGCCGACGGCGATTGCGCTGGCTGCCAACAACCCGGTTTTTGCCCGCGAAGCGGCGCGTCAGTTGCATACGAAGAAGCTCCGTATTTACGCCAATGATGACCTGATTGGCGTCGAAGTTGGCGGCGCTGTCAAAAATGTGCTGGCCATCGCGACCGGCGCTTGTGATGGTTTGGGGCTGGGCCTGAACTCCCGGGCGGCGCTGATGACACGGGGGCTGGCGGAAATTGCCCGCCTCGGTCTGGCGCTCGGGGCACAGCGTGAAACTTTCATGGGACTGGCCGGTATGGGTGACCTGATCCTGACGTGTACCGGCGATCTGTCACGGAACCGTCGAGTCGGTCTGGCGCTCGCCGAGAACAAGTCGTTGCCGCAGATCCTTGAAGAACTCGGTCACGTTGCCGAAGGTGTTTATACGGCACGCGAAGTGGATCAGTTGGCCCGCAAGCTGGGGGTCGATATGCCGATTAGCGCCGCGGTGGCCGCCGTGCTGGATGGCCGTCTTTCGGCAGCTCAAGCTGTCGAGCAGTTGATGGCGCGTGATCCGAAGGAAGAAATCGCTTAACGCGATCCTGGAAAGCCGGCCTGGCGCCAGGCTTCAAAAACAGTTACCGCTGCTGCGTTCGAGAGATTCAGGCTGCGCTGCCCTGATTGCATCGGCAGGCGCAAGCGCTGCCCGGCCGAAAATTCGGCCAGCACCTCCGCAGGCAGGCCGCTGGTCTCGCGGCCAAAGACGAAAATATCGCTTTCCTGAAGTTCGGTTGTGAACGGGCTGGCGGAACCCTTGGTCGTCATGGCAAACATCCGTCGCCCAGCCAGCGTGGCCTTGCAGGCAGACCAATCTGCATGGCGCACGACGCGGGCGTATTCGTGATAGTCGAGTCCGGCACGACGCAGCCCCTTGTCCGTAATGTCGAAACCGAGCGGTTCGACCAGATGCAGTTCAGCCCCGGTATTGGCGCAAAGGCGAATGATATTGCCCGTGTTAGGCGGTATTTCGGGCTGATAGAGGACGACGGCGAACACGTTGGCTTGATAGGAGGCGTTGAAGGTGGCGGATTAGAACACGGTTTTCCCGCTTAATGCTTCAGCGCGCGTGCCGCGACGATGACCGAGATGTCGGCTGCACCGTGGATTTTGAGGATGCGGGCGCACTCATTCACGGTGGCGCCGCTGGTCATCACATCGTCGATCAACAATATCTTTCGCCCGCTCAGGTCAGTGCAACAGTCAAAAGCGCCGCGGACGTTTTTGTGGCGCTCCTTGAGTGGCAGATCGGCTTGCCGCGGGGTTGGCCGATTTCGAAAGAGACTGCTGCGGTCAACCGTCAAATTGAGACGGTTTCCAATGACTCGGGCAATTTCCGCTGATTGATTGAAGCCGCGTTCGCGCAGGCGATCCGGGTGCAAGGGCAGGGGGATGATGAGTTGATGCTCAGGAATGATTCGCTCGGTAAGCCGGCTGCCCAGCCAGCCGGCGACGGCCAGTTGATGACCGTATTTGAGTGCGTGAATGATGCGGTCAACCGGGAAATCATAACGAAAAGCGGCAACCGTTCGGTTGAAGTGGGGCGCATCCTTCAGGCAGGCGCCACAACGTTCGCCGTGCGTCGTCTGTACCCCGCATTGCGGGCAACAGGCGGCCGGTAAGGCCGGAAGGTCGGTAATGCAATCCAGGCAGAGCAGGGCATCCCGGCTATCGGCGCCGCAGAGCAGACAGCTTGCCGGTAACAGCCCTGAAAGAGAGCGACGAGTGAGTTGTTTTAGGGCTTGCATGAGGCCTGGGGTAAAATTGACATCGTTCCGGAGGTCATCGATAATTCATAATTATCGATACGCCGCGTATCCGATTATTATCGTATTTTTTCCAGCAAGGCCACTTATGCAAGTTAGCTCACTCGCCACCGCTCCTGCCATTTCTCAATCTGCGTCTGCGCCGCGTTGGACCGTTGGCGAGGTGCTCGCACTTTACGAGATGCCCTTGATGGATTTGATCTGGCGTGCCCAAGGTGTGCATCGCGAGAATTTTGATCCGAATGCGATTCAGCGTTCGACCCTGCTTTCGGTCAAGACCGGTGGTTGTTCCGAGGATTGCAGCTACTGCTCGCAATCCGCCCGCTACGACACCGATACCCAGCGCGAGCGTCTGATGCCGCTTGATGAAGTGATTGCCGCCGCCAAGGTTGCCAAGGAAAAGGGTGCTTCCCGCTTCTGTATGGGCGCTGCCTGGAAAGGCCCGAAAGACAACGACCTCGACCGCGTCCTTGATATGGTGCGTGAAGTCAAGGCGCTCGGCATGCAGACTTGCGTCACGCTCGGCATGCTCGGCGAAGGTCAGGCCGGCAAGCTCAAGGAAGCCGGGCTCGACTACTACAATCACAATCTCGATACCGACAAGGAATTCTACGGTCAGGTCATCAAGACTCATACCCACGACGACCGTCTCGACACGCTTGATCAGGTGCGCGAAGCCGGCATCAACGTTTGCTCGGGGGGCATTATCGGCATGGGCGAGTCGCGCAAGAACCGCGCTGGTCTGATCGTCCAATTGGCCAATCTGCCAAAGCCGCCGGAATCCGTGCCGATTAATAATCTGGTACCGATTCCGGGAACGCCGATGGCCGAAAATGCGCGTCTCGATCCCTTCGAATTTGTCCGCACCATTGCCGCCGCCCGCATCACAATGCCAAGCTCCTGGGTTCGTCTGTCGGCCGGCCGTCAGGAAATGAGCGATGAATTGCAGGCGCTGTGCTTTCTCGCCGGTGCCAATTCGATGTTCTACGGCGACCGCCTTTTGACGACGGGCAATCCGGATGTCGATCGTGACGATCAGTTGTTTGCCCGCCTGGGCGTCAAGGCGGTTTGAGTCCGGGTTTTGTCGACCGGCAGCAAGTCGGTCGGCGATTCTCGAAAGTTGCGAAGAGCTACAGCGAGGCCGATTTTTTTGCGCGCGAAGTGGATCGTCGCATGCTCGAGCGGCTTGATTACGTCAAGATCGAACCGCAGCGGATTCTTGACCTTGGCTGCAGTCGTGGTGCCAGTTTTCCTGATCTCTCGGTACGTTACCCTGCGGCGCAACTGATTGGCCTGGATGCATCCCCGGCCATGCTCGATACCGGGCGCGAGCCGCGGCCGGGCTGGCAGCGCTGGCTCGGTTTGGGCAAACAGTCCGGGCCACTTCGTCTGGCCGCCGATGCCGCGAAATTACCCCTGAAATCCCGGTCGACCGCGCTAGTCTGGTCAAATCTCTTGCTGCACTGGCTGGATGATCCCCTGCCGGCACTCGCCGAAGCGCATCGCGTGCTGGAGGTGGGCGGCCTGCTGATGTTCTCGACGCTTGGCCCGGACTCGCTGAAGGAATTGCGGACAGCTTTTTCTGACGGTTATGCTCACACGCAGCGCTTCATCGACATGCATGATCTCGGTGACATGCTCGTCGGCTGCGGTTTTGCCGATCCGGTGATGGACATGGAAGTCATCACGCTGACCTATGACGATCTCGATGCCATGTTTGTCGAGTTGCGGGCGGCTGGCTCCTCATGCGCCATGAAGGCGCGCCGCCATGGTCTCACCGGGCGCGGTTCGTTGCTGGCAGCCCGGGCTGCCTACGAGGCGATGCGCCGCGATGGCAAGCTACCAGCGACCTTCGAAGTCGTCTATGGGCACGCCTGGAAGGTCGAGGCGAAGCAGTCGGCCGATGGCCGGGCGATTGTCCGCTTCGATCGGCCCGGCAAGAAGTAATCAATCCGGTTTCCGCTTGAAGAATTTGAGTGGTTTTGCCGTTTGGGTTTGCGGCACCGGAATCGCCTTGCGTCGCCGTTCCTGAATGCGCCAAGCGAGCAAAATCGCCAACGCAATAGCATAGGCCACAGGCCAAAGCAGCGCTTCAAGCTTGCTCAGCCATAAATAATGGATAGCAGCGATAATGCTGGCCAGATAAATGTTGCGATGCAACTCCTGCCATTTTCGCCCGCCAAGTTTGCGGATTGCCCACTGATTGGAGGTTGCGGCAAGTGGAATCAGCAACAGGAAAGCTGCAAAGCCGGCAATAACGAAGGGACGCTTGAAAACATCTTTGGCTATTTCGTCGACCGAAAAACCGTGGTCGAAACCAACAAACGACAGGAAGTGCAGTAGCGCGTAGAAGAACGTGAAGAGGCCGAGCATGCGGCGTAATCTCAGCAGCCAATGCAACTGTGTAATGCTGCGCAACGGCGAGACACAAAGTGTGAGCAGCAGCAGGTTGAAGGTCCATCGCCCGGTCCAGCGCTGGACGAATTCGACCGGTTCGGCACCGAAGTCATTGGTGTAAGCGGCCCACAACAGGCGCCCGAAAGGCAGCAGGCAAAGCAGAAAGAGGGCGGTCTTGATCTGACGCAATTGTCGAATATCCGGCTGCTTGCTCATTGTCTATCATGGTTTGTTAATAGACTTGCAAGTCTACAGACTTGTGAGTTTTTCAGCTTGACAATTGAGGTAATCGACTCGGCTTTTCTTGATGTCGCAGTATTGAGACTCAAACTAACATTTCACGCGTTCAGAGCCGCACGAAGATCGAGGATGTCTTCCTCGGCTTCCTTGATCAGGTCGATGTAACGAGCACGGTCGGTGGCGCGGCTTTCCATCTCGATTGCATCGCTGTCAGCACCAAGCAATTGCTGCTCGTCATCGGCCAGCAGATTGGCAAAATAAAGTACATCGCGAACCGAGCATGGGGTTTCCACATTCATCAATTGGTGGTGGTCGCGGACCGCTTCGGTAATGCTCTCCGGCAAGCCAAGAATGTGCAGCAGGCTTTCGCCGATGCTTTCATGCCAGCCACGCAGCAGTTCAAGCGTTGCGGGCAAGTTTCGGCGGTATTCCGGGTATTCGGCGGCACGGTAAAGCAGGTAAAAAATACCGATATCATGCACCAAGCCCGCCAGCATTGCTTCATCCGGATTGATCCGTCCCAGTCGACGGGCCAGAACACGGGAAATGGCAGAAACCTGGACGGAGTGTTCCCAGAAACTTTGGCCAATCTGGTCGAAATTGGCGAGATTCCGTGATTTCAGCATTTGATCCATCGCCACCGCAAGCGAGGTGGTCCGAACCACGTCAAAGCCGAGGCGGGCGATTGCCGTTGCCAGATCGGAAATTGATTTGCCGGCGGGATTGTAGATGACTGAATTGGCGAGGCGCAGCAGTTTGCTCGAAATAAGCGGTTCAAAGCCAACAACCTGGGTCACGCGCGTTAGATTGGCAAACGGGTCTTTCAGTGTATTCCTTATCAGAATGGCTGCGTCCATGCAGATCGGGAAGCTAATATCGCCCGAGAGGTCACGGGCGATATCTTCGAGTATGCGGAAGTGGAGGCTGCTGTCTTCCGCCATCTTAACGAGCGATGTAGCGTTCCAGTTGGTCGATCAGGAATTGCTGGGAGCTGATTGTCTCCTTGACCAGATCGCCAATCGAGATCATGCCAACGACGCAATTGTCTTCACTGAGAACAGGAAGGTGACGGAAGTGCTTTTCGGTCATCAGCGCCATACATTCATCCAGTGTTGTCGCCGGGGTGACGTAGGCAACCTTGTCACTCATGATTTCGCGGACCTGCGTTTCCTTGGAGGTCTTGCCGTGCAGAATGATTTTTCGGGCATAGTCGCGTTCAGAAAAAACGCCGACCAACTGCTCGCCATCAAGGACTAACAGCGCGCCAACATCATTTTGTGACATGACCGTGAGGGCATGAAAAACCGAGTCACCGGGAGCAACAACAGCCAGTGGGCGGTGCTTGCTGGCAAGCAACTGTTTGAGCGTTTTCATCGGAAAAGTCCTCTCTGAGGGCTGGGTTGGAGTAGAAAACAGTCTATCGCCGTGTGATCTGACTGCCAAGCCTCAAAAAACAAAAAAGGCAGCCACGGCTGCCTTTTTTAGGGTCATGCGCTATTGCTTAGCGCAATCCAGCTGCATACTCGGCGACGGCCTTGATTTCGACGTCTGAAAGTTTGGCGGCAATTGTGCGCATCATTTTTTCCGGGTCGTTGGCACGCTCGTCGACACGGAATAATTTCAGTTGTCCCTCCGTGTATTCGGCAAACTGTCCTGCCAGACGCGGGTACTGGGCGGGCAATCCTGCGCCAGCCGGACCATGGCAGCCCGCGCAGGCGGGAACGCCCTTCTTGAAGTCACCCTGACGCCAGAGTTTCTGGCCAAGCGCAATCTTGCTTTCGTCAGTAGCTGCAGCCGGCTTTTGCTTTTGACTGGCAAACCAGGCGGCAACGTTCTTCATGTCTTCATCAGACAACGGAGCAGCCATGCCACCCATGATGGCGTTATTGCGCGCTGCAGGCTTTCCATCAACTGATTTGAAGTTTTTCAGCTGTTTGTAGATATATTCTTCAACCTGACCAGCGAGATTAGGGTTGGCAGAAGCGGCGCTATTGCCGTCGGCGCCATGACAGGCGACACATACGGTTTCGGCGATGACTTTACCTTTGGCAGGGTCAGCCTTGCCCTTGGCTTCTTCAGATGCATGAGCGATTAAACTGGTGGCAAACAAAATTGCCATTGCCGCGGTACGAATCATTTTCGAGCTCCTTGTACGCGTTTGTGGGCGCTTTGGCCGGAACGGAAGTTGCAAACCTGTTATTCTATATCAGTTCACCGCCCCCTTGGCGGGTCTTGCGAGTTTTTTATGCCTCTGTTCCAACAGGCCGTTTTTCTTACCACCGTCGCTAATTTGCGTGATGTACCGGCAGATTCCGTTTGCGAGGTTGCCTTTGCCGGGCGTTCCAATGCGGGCAAGTCTTCTGCGATCAATACTTTGGCTGGCCGGGTTCGTCTGGCATATGTCAGTAAGACTCCCGGGCGCACCCAGCACCTCAACTATTTCACGCTGGCCGAAGGCAAGTATTTTGTCGATCTGCCCGGTTATGGTTACGCCAAGGCGCCAGAAGCGATTCGTTCGCAATGGGAGGGATTGATTGGCCCGTATTTGGCCCACCGTGAGCAGTTGGCTGGGCTGGTGGTGATCATGGATATTCGGCGACCGCTGACCGATCTGGATTTTCGCCTGATCAACTGGTTCCGGCCAACGGGCCGGCCGATCCATATTCTGCTTTCCAAGGCCGATAAGCTGAGTCGTCAAGAGCAGACCAAGGTTTTGGGTTCGGTGAAGGCTGAGCTGGCCACCTGGGGTGATGCTGACCTTTATTCCGTACAGCTCTTTTCCAGTCTGAAAAAGACCGGGGTAGAAGACGCGGAGGTGGTTCTTGCCAACTGGCTGGGTATCGAAAAAAAGAAATCCGAAAACAAGAGGCCCCCGGATAAGGGGGGTCCGGGGGCCAAAATGCCTTAACGTGGTTAAGGCACCCGCTCAGGGAGGTGAAGCGGGAGACAGCGCGTGCTATCTGATGACTAAGATAGGGTGCAACACGAGAAGTTCCGCGCTGTTCAATAATTTTTTCAAATTGATCGAGGTTGAAGCATGAGTGCTACCGGAGTTTTTCCTGGAACCCGCATGCGCCGGATGCGGCGTGATGATTTTTCGCGTCGTTTGATGCGCGAGTCGGTGCTTACGGTCGACGACTTTATTTACCCGGTTTTCGTGCTCGAAGGGGCAGGCCGGGTCGAGAAAGTGGCGTCGATGCCGGGCGTCGAACGCCAATCGCTGGATCTGCTGCTAAAAACGGCGGAGCGGGCCGTTAAGCTCGGTATTCCTGCGCTGGCGCTGTTTCCGGTGATCGATGTTTCATTGAAGTCGCTTGGCGCAGAAGAGTCCTTCAACGATAGTGGTCTGGTGTCGCGCGTTGTCAGGGCGCTGAAGCGCGAGTTTCCGGAGTTGGGTGTGATTACCGATGTGGCGCTTGATCCGTACACCAGTCATGGTCAAGACGGCCTGATCGACGCGACGGGTTATGTCCTGAATGATGAAACGCTGGAAGTGCTGGCCAGGCAGGCACTTTGCCATGCTCAGGCGGGGGCCGATGTGGTGGCACCGTCGGATATGATGGATGGACGTATTGGCCGCATTCGCGCCGAGCTGAATGCGGCAGGGCAGATTTATACGCGCATTTTGGCTTATTCGGCCAAGTATGCTTCGGCCTTTTATGGCCCGTTCCGCGATGCGGTGGGTTCGGCCGGCAATCTGGGCAAGGGCAACAAATACACCTATCAGATGGACCCGGGGAATTCCGACGAGGCCTTGAAGGAGGTGGCGCTTGATCTGGCCGAGGGTGCCGACATGGTCATGGTCAAGCCCGGTATGCCCTATCTGGATATCGTTCGCCGGGTCAAGGATGAGTTCAAGGTGCCAACCTACGCCTACCAGGTGAGCGGCGAGTACGCGATGCTTAAAGCTGCTGCGCAGAATGGCTGGCTGGATGAAAAGGCCTGCGTTCTTGAAAGTCTGCTGGCTTTCAAACGGGCGGGGGCCGATGGCATCCTGACTTATTTTGCGCTGGATGCAGCGGAATACCTGAAGCCTTGAGTCAGCGACGAACTTCACGTAAATAAAAAGCGGCCTCGGCCGCTTTTTTACGGGCTGCCGGGTGCGCCGGATTGGGAGAGGCAGGCGAAGTACAGCATCGGCCACTGTTGCGGCCATTGCGTCAGTGGTTCGCGGCTGAAGCTGCTGCGGGCGTATTGTTCCCAGCGGCCGACGACATAGCAGCGCAGCAGGTTGGCCAAGGCGCCGAAATCGGCATCGGGTTTGAGGTTGTCCTGGGTTGCGGCAACACGTAGCGACTGTTTGAGTGCTGCCTCAATTTTGTCGAGCAGGGCGTTGATACGGGTCTGCAGGCGTTCATGCTCATTGACCAGTACGTCACCAATCAGCACTCGGGACATGCCGCGGTTTTTCTGGGCGAAGCGGAGAAGCAGGCCGATGATCATTTCGACCTGTTTGAAGCCTTGGCTTTCTTCGGATGTGATCTGGTTGATGACGCTGAGCAGGCTTTGCTCGATAAATTCGATCAATCCTTCAAACATCTGCGCCTTGCTGGCAAAGTGGCGATAAAGGGCGGCTTCCGAGCAGTCCAGCTTGGCGGCCAACGCCGCGGTGGTGATCTTTTCCCCTTTTGGTGTTTCGAGCATGCCGGCCAGGGTTTGCAGAATCTGCAGGCGGCGTTCACCCGGTTTCGTTGCCATTGATGTCCCCTCGTTATTTTTGGTTTTTGCCCAAAAATTATAGTCGACCGCAGCGCTCCGGGAGTTGCAGGACTGACTTTATCTTGACGTCTACAAAGGGCGATTGTCGCAAGCCAGCACTCACCCAGACTGTTTTCATGCCGAGTTTCTTGGCGCTGACCAGGTTGGGCAGGCTGTCTTCGACCATGATGCAGCGTTTTGGGTCGAGGTGTTCGGCGCGGAGTAGGGTGCGGAAACCGGCGAGCATCGGTTTGGGCTGGAATCGAAGGTTTTCGACGGAGTAAATCGCAGCAAAACAGCGATCCAGGCCGGTCATGTCGAGAATGGCGTCGGTGTAGTGGCGAGGTGCGTTCGAGAAGAGAATCTTCTTGCCGGGCAGTTTGCCCAGCGTGTGCAGCGTTGGCTTCTGGAAATCCAGCATGCGCCGGAGGTCGGGAAACTGGTGCGTTTCCCACAGGAAGTGATTCGGGTCGGTGCCGTGGTGGCGCATCAGGCCGCGAAGCGTGGCGCCGTAGCGCAGCCAGTAATCCTGGCGGATGCGGGTAGCTTCCAATTCATCGACCCCCAAATGCCGCTCGATGTATTGACGCATCGAGCGGTTGATATGGGGGAAGATATACGGCGTCGCGTTATGCAGCGTGTTGTCGAGATCGAACAGCCAGACGCGACCCGCAGAACTCATCAGTGCGACTTGATCATCGTGCCGACGCCATGGTCGGTCAGGATTTCCAGCAGTAGCGCGTGTTCGACCCGGCCATCGATGATATGCACGCCCTTGACACCGTTGCGGGCGGCATCAAGTGCAGAGCCGATCTTGGGTAGCATGCCGCCGGATAGGGTGCCGTCCTCGACCATTTCGTCGATCTGCTTGGGCGTGATGCCGGTGATCAGGTTGCCGTCCTTGTCCAGCACGCCCGGCGTGTTGGTCAGTAGCACGAGTTTTTCCGCTTTCAGGACTTCGGCAATCTTGCCGGCCACGACGTCGGCGTTGATGTTGTAGGTTTCGCCATCCTTGCCGACACCGATCGGCGCAATGACCGGAATGAAGGCGCCCTTGTCGAGGTGGTCGATCAGCGACGGGTCGATCTGGGTGATTTCGCCGACCTGGCCGACGTCGATCAGATCGCCGGGGTTGTCCTTGTTTTCCAGCATCAGTTTCTTGGCGCGGATAAAGTTGCCATCCTTGCCGGTTAGGCCGACAGCCTTGCCGCCTTGCTGGTTGATCAAGTTCACGATGTCCTTGTTGACCTGGCCGCCGAGCACCATCTCGACAAGGTCCATGGTCTCGGCATCGGTAACCCGCATGCCTTGGATGAACTCCCCTTTTTTGCCGACGCGGGCGAGCAGATTTTCGATCTGCGGGCCGCCGCCATGAACAACGACGATATTGAAACCAACCAGTTCGAGCAGAACGACATCGCGGGCAAAGCAGGTCTTCAGGTGTTCATCGGTCATCGCATTGCCGCCGTATTTGACGACAATGGTCTTGCCGTGGAAGCGTTTGATATAGGGCAGGGCTTCAGCCAGAACGGCGGCCTTGATGCCGGGGGAGAGATTTTCGAGACTCATGGCATGCTCCGAGTGGAATCGCCGCGGATTGTACAAAGAAAAAGGCCGGAACGGGGTCCGGCCTGCTCGGCAAAATGCATTTTGGTTCCGAGCGGTTGGGTGGCTCGTCGCTTTTGCGTCAGCCTGTCTGTGTGAGGCGCTTTCCCAGGGTCAAAATTGCCTCCCGATTACTCCAGGAAAAGCAACGCTCAGCGGCTTTTTGCCAAGGAAGCCATGCATAGGCGACATGCTCGTCGGGAGCAATCGTCACCGGTTGAACCGCCGGTATTTCGAGAGAAAATACATGCTCGACGTTATGGGTGACGCCGGGTGCGTAGCGGTGTCGCCATTCCGGAAAAATTTCGAAAGTATTGGTTTGTTGCCAGTTGTGCAACTTGAAAAGTGCGGTGTCGAGGCCGGTTTCCTCCTGCACTTCGCGACGTGCCGTGTCGATCAGCGCTTCTTCCCCTTCGTGGCTGCCGGTGACCGATTGCCAGAAGCCGGGATGGGCTGCCCGTTCGAGGAGCAGGATGTCGAGGCTTGGTGTGTGGATGACGACCAGGACTGAAATCGGTTGCTTGTATGTCGTCATGCTTCGGGCAGATCCCTAATGCCGGGAGCCGGGCTGGTTAGCAGGATCCACAGGGGTGTTTTCCCGGCTGAACGAATTGAGGCGGCCGATTGCAGTACGTCGATCAGCGTTGAGAAGGCTTCCGGATCGGCGGCGCGAAGGCTGTCGAGACCGGATATCTGCAAAACGACGCCTTTTCTTGGCTGCCACTCCGGGTCCGTGAGGCAGTCGTGCAAGGCGTCGAGGTTGGCGCCGTACCAGACGGGAAACTGGCAAGCCTTGCCCAATTGGTACAGGGCTTCATGCCGGCCTTTGCAATCGCCCAGATCGGCCAAGAGCAATTTAAGCTGAGCTGCGGCAGCCAAGTGGAGCAGGTCAACCCTCCGGCTGCGCGGCAAATGGAAGAGGCCGGCTCCGGCGGCATCCTTTAGCAAACCGGTCTTCATCGTCTACTCCCGTATCCGACGAAAAGTCTGGTAATGGTCGTCGGTGTAGTAATACTCGGCAGCCTCGCCAGCGATAATGCGACGTGGCCCGCGATCACGTCGTCCCGGTGTTTTTACCGTGTATTCAGCATAGTAGCCGCGCTTTTTAATTGGCAGGCGTTTTTCATAATTGCCGAAAACGATGCCGTCGCGTGAGTAGGGAAATGGGCCGCCGGTCTTGATCAGCGTCAACGTCCGTTGCGCCTCGTAAGGCAAATCTGCGATCAAAACCCAGTCGACCGCAGCATTGTCCCGCCCAAAGCTTAAACCGAAGGCGCTCCCGAACGCCAGCCAGGCGACGAGAAGGAAGCGCAGCCAGTTCTTCATCAGGATTTAGGTCGGGCTGACTTCGATCTGGGTTTCCACCTTTTGGCGCAGACGGATGTGCAGTTCGCGTAGCTGCTTCTCGTCGACATCGCTTGGTGCGTCGGTGAGCAGGCACTGGGCACGCTGGGTCTTTGGGAAGGCGATCACGTCGCGGATCGACTCGGCACCGGTCATCATGGTGACGATGCGATCCAGACCGAAGGCCAGGCCACCGTGCGGCGGGGCACCGTACTTCAAGGCGTCGAGTAGGAAGCCGAACTTGGCCTGCTGTTCCTCAGGGCCGATATTGAGCGCCTGGAAGACGGTTTCCTGAATCTCGGAACGGTGGATACGGACCGAGCCGCCGCCGATTTCCCAGCCGTTGAGTGCCAGATCGTAAGCCTTGGCCAGACATTTGCCGGGATCGCTCTGCAGCAGGGCAATGTGCTCGTCCTTGGGGCTGGTGAAGGGGTGATGGCAGGCTGTCCAGCGCTTGTTGTCCTCGTCGTATTCGAACATCGGGAAATCGACCACCCACAGCGGTTCCCAAGCCTTGCCGTTGACGAAACCCTTTTCGTGACCAAGCTTGTAACGCAGGGCGCCGAGTGCATCGTTAACGACCTTGGCTTTGTCGGCGCCGAAGAAGATCAGGTCGCCAGATTGGGCGCCGGTACGGTCGACGATGGTTTTCAGTGCATTTTCGTGAAGGTTCTTGACGATCGGTGACTGCAGGCCGGTTTCGTTGAGCTGCGTAACGTCATTGATCTTGATGTAGGCCAGGCCGCGGGCACCGTAGATGCCGACAAACTTGGTGTATTCGTCGATTTCACCACGCGTCATGCTGGCGCCACCCGGCACGCGCAGCGCGGCAACCCGGCCGTTCTCGCTGTTGGCGACACCGGCGAACACCTTGAAGGCGACATCCTTGACCGCATCGGTGACTTCGGTCAGCTCAAGCGTGACGCGCATGTCTGGTTTGTCAGAACCGAAGCGGCTCATCGCTTCGGCATAGCTCATGCGCGGGAAGGGTGAGGGCAAGTCGACATTGATCGCATCCTTGAAAACGTAGCGGATCAATTTTTCGATCAGGCTGGTGATGTCGTCCTCTGTCATGAAGGAGGTTTCGATATCGACCTGGGTAAATTCAGGCTGACGGTCGGCACGTAGGTCTTCATCACGGAAGCATTTGACGATCTGGTAGTAGCGGTCGTAACCGGCCACCATCAGCAACTGCTTGAAGAGTTGCGGCGATTGCGGCAGGGCGAAGAACTGGCCCGGATGCACGCGGGACGGCACGAGATAGTCGCGGGCACCTTCCGGGGTGGACTTGGTCAGCATCGGGGTTTCGATATCGATGAAGCCATTGTCGTCAAGGAAGCGACGGAAGGCGCGGGCCGTCTTGTAGCGTAGCATCATGTTGTTCTGCATTTGCGGGCGGCGCAGGTCGATGACACGATGCAGCAGGCGGACGTTCTCCGAAAGATTGTCTTCATCGAGCTGGAACGGTGGCGTGACCGCGGGGTTCAGGACTTCAATCTCGTGGCAGAGGATTTCGATTTCACCAGAAGCGAGATTGGCATTGGTCGTACCTGCCGGTCGCGGGCGAACCTTGCCGGTGATCTTCAGGCAGAACTCGTTGCGGACGGATTCTGCGATCTTGAAGGAGTCGGCACGGTCGGGATCACAAACGATCTGGGCCAGACCTTCGCGGTCGCGCAGGTCGATGAAGATGACGCCACCGTGGTCGCGGCGACGGTGAGCCCAGCCGCACAAGGTGACGATTTGCCCGTCGAGGGCCGCATTGAGTTGTCCGCAATAATGGGTACGCATGAAACTTTCCAGTTGATTCAGGTCTTGGTGATAACGCGCGGGCGTGATGGCGGGGCCACGACACCCATCGAGATAATGTATTTGAGGGCTTCATCGACCGTCATGTCGAGTTCGACTACCTCGCTGGCCGGCATCATCAGGAAGAAGCCTGAGGTCGGGTTGGGCGTGGTCGGGACGTAAACGCTGACGTAATTGCCCGTCAGGTGATTGACCAGGTCGCCGCCTGGTTGGCCGGTCATGAACGCGATGGTCCAGCTGCCATGCCGGGGGTACTGGACCAGCAGGGTTTTACGGAAGGCGTTACCGTTGGGGGCGAACAAAGTGTCGGAAACCTGCTTGACACTTTTGTAGACCGAGTTGACGACGGGGATTCTGGAGAGCAGCTTGTCCCACCAGCCAACGAGCTTTTGCCCGATGAAATTGGCGGCGAGCAAGCCGGTCAGGAAAATCATCAACAGCGTTAAAACAGCGCCGGCACCGGGAATCGAAAAGCCGAACAGGGCCAGCGGATGAATGGTTTCCGGCAGCAGGCGCAGCGACTGATCAAGGGTGCTGATGATCGTCGACAGCACCCAGCCGGTGATGACCAGGGGCACCCAGATCAGGAGCCCGGTAATGAAGTAGCGTTTGATCAGTTGGCCGCGCACGGAGTGCATGCTCCCGAGCCACTCTGGCATGGTGGGGTGCTGTCGGCTTTTGTGGCCGGTTTGGTGCCGCCCTTGAAGTCAGTGGCGTACCAGCCGTTACCTTTGAGCTGGAAGCCGGCTGCCGAGAGCATTTTGTTGTAGCTTTCCTTGCCGCATTCCGGGCAGGTGGTCAGCTGCGGATCGCTGATCTTTCGCAGATGCTCCTTTTGGTAGCCGCAGGGGTCACAGCGATATTCGTAGATAGGCACGAGAATCCTCCAAAACCTTGAATTATAACCGAGAGTCGGGACTGCTTATATCGTGCCGATTTGCGATGTTTCAAGCAATCAGGCCGAGATAGCTGCGGGTCAGTTGTGGTCCCCAGAAAAGGGCGATACCACCTGCCGCCGCGAGGTAGGGGCCGAAGGGGATCGGGATGTTGCGGCCACGGCGCGCCACAATAATCAGCGTGATGCCGACGATAGCACCGACGACGGATGAGAGCAGAATGATGGTGGGCAGCATCTGCCATCCGAGCCAGGCGCCAAGTGCCGCCAGCAGCTTGAAGTCGCCATAGCCCATGCCTTCTTTGCCAGTCGCCAGCTTGAATAGCCAGAACACCGTCCACAATGCAAGATAGCCAGCCATCGTGCCGACTACCGCTGCGGGCAAATCGACGTAGGTGTTGGCTAAATTAAACACCAGGCCAAGCCAGAGTAGCGGCAGTGTGATGGCATCAGGTAGTAGTTGCGTATCGAAATCAATCGCCGCCAGGGCGATCAGTGACCAAACGAGCAGCAAGGCGCCAGCGGCTTGCAGGGTCGGTCCAAAATGCCAGGCGGTGTAGGCGGAAAGCAGGCCGGTGAGAATTTCGATAATCGGGTAGCGGGCCGAGATTGAAGTGCCGCAGCCGCTACATTTGCCTTTTAGCAACAGGTAGCTGAGCACTGGGATATTTTCCAGTGCAGTAATCTGGTGTCCACAGACCGGGCAGCGCGAACGTGGCTTGGCCAGCGAGAGGTGTGCTGCGGTCGACGTGGATTCTCCATGTAATTCCGCGCATTGCGCTTGCCATTCCTGTTCCATTATTTTGGGCAGGCGATGGATCACAACATTGAGAAAACTGCCAACACACAGGCCGAGCAGTCCGGCCATGGCAGCCAGGCCGCCCAGCGATTCGGGGAGCATCAAACGACGGCTCCCAGTTTGAAGATAGGCAGATACATGGCGACCACCATGCCGCCAATCAGGGTGCCGAGAACCACCATGATGATTGGTTCCATCAGGCTGGACATGGCATCTACCGCGTCATCGACCTCGGCCTCAAAAAAATCGGCAACTTTGGAAAGCATGGAGTCCAATGCGCCAGACTCTTCGCCGATGGCCACCATCTGGGTCACCATGTTGGGGAAAAGATTGACGTTCTGCATGGAGACGGTAAGGCTGGTACCGGTCGATACCTCGCTTTGGATTTGCTTGGTAGCCTGCTTATATACGTGGTTGCCGGCTGCCCCACCGACCGAATCGAGGGATTCAACCAATGGCACGCCGGCAGCAAACATGGTGGCCAGCGTGCGGGTCCAGCGAGCAATGACCGATTTGCGAATAACATCACCGAAAACGGGGACGCGCAAGAGGAGCCGATCCATAACGATCTGAATCTTTTCCGAGCGCTTCCAGCTTTCGAAAAAGGCATAAAAACCGCCACCAATGATGCCGAATATGGCCCACCAGTAGGATACGAAAAAGTCGGAGATTGCCATGACGATCAACGTTGGGGCCGGCAAGTCGGCGCCAAAGCTCTTGAATACCTCCTTGAAGGCAGGGATCACAAAGATCATGATCACAGCGGTGATGACGAAAGCAACAACAAGGATGGCGATCGGGTAGAACATGGCCGCCTTGATCTTGCTCTTGATAGCGATGATCTTTTCTTTGTAAGTAGCCAATCGATCAAGCAAGGTGTCAAGGATACCGGCCTGTTCGCCGGCAGAGACAAGATTGCAGTAGAGCGCATCAAATTGCAGTGGGAACTTGCGGAACGCCTGGGAGAGCGAACTGCCGGTTTCGACATCAGCCTTGATGTCGAGCAGCAGTTTGCCGACGGTCGGGTTGGAGTGCCCGCGGCCGACGATATCGAAAGCTTGCAGCAGCGGCACACCCGATTTCATCATGGTCGCCAGTTGCCGAGTGAAAAGAGCAATGTCTTTCTCGGTAATCCTGCTGCCACTCTTGAAGCGAACTTTTTTAACTCTGGTATTGGTAATGCCCTGACGACGGATCTTGGCCTGAACTACCGATTCGCTGGCAGCACGCATTTCGCCGCGGACAAGCTTGCCATCCTTGTTCTTGCCCTCCCAGAGGAAGACCGCCTCCTTGACTGCCGAGGCTCTCGATTTTGTGGCGGTAGCCATATTTTCCCCTCGATTATGAGTTGGTCGTGCTCAATACCTCGTCAAGCGAGGTCACGCCTTGTTTTACTTTGAGTAATCCGGATTCGCGCAAGTCCTTGACGCCTTCCTCCTTGGCCTGAACCGTCAGGTCAAGTGCGTTGGCGCCACTCATGATCAGGCGCTGCATGGCTTCGGAGATCGGCATTACCTGGTAGATGCCAACTCGCCCTTTGTAGCCAGATCCCTTGCAGCGTTCACAGCCGCCAGGGCCATAAAGTGTCCAGGAGCCATCAAGCTCTTCTGCTTTGTAGCCAGCGTCAAGTAGTGCCTGATTGGGTACGCTGATCGGCTTTTTGCAATTGCACAAGCGGCGGGCCAGACGTTGAGCCGTGATCAGCATGATGCTTGAGGCGATATTGAAGGTCGGAACTCCCATGTTCATCAGGCGGGTGAGCGTTTGCGGCGCGTCATTGGTATGCAGTGTCGAAAGTACCATGTGCCCCGTCTGGGCTGCCTTGATGGCAATTTCTGCAGTTTCCAGATCGCGGATTTCGCCCACCATGATGACGTCCGGATCCTGGCGCAGAAAGGCCTTCAGCGCTACTGGAAAGGTCAGTCCGGCCCGGTCGTCAATGTTCACCTGATTGACGCCAGGCAGGTTGATTTCGGCCGGGTCTTCGGCGGTCGAAATATTGACGCCATCCTTGTTCAGGATGTTCAGGCAGGTGTAGAGCGAAACGGTCTTGCCGGAACCCGTTGGGCCGGTCACCAAAACCATGCCATATGGGCGGTTGACCGCATCAAGCAGGGCTGCCTTTTGCTCTGGCTCGTAGCCCAGTGCTTCGATGCCCAGCGTGGCTGAAGTCGGGTCAAGAATACGCAAGACAATTTTCTCGCCCTGCAGCGTCGGTAACGTGCTGACCCGAAAATCGATGGCGCGATTCTTGGACAGAATCAGGCGCATCCGGCCATCCTGTGGCACGCGTTTTTCTGCAATGTTCAGGCGCGAGATGACCTTGATGCGAGAGGCGATCTTTTCCTTGATGGCCGGGGGCGGCGTGGCAATTTCACGCAAAATGCCATCAACCCGGAAGCGGATACGATAGAACTTCTCGTAAGGCTCAAAGTGGATATCGGAGGCGCCGTCATTGATGGCGTCCAGTAGCATTTTCTGAATGAACTTGACGACCGGGGCGTCATCGATTTCTTGGCCGATGGCTTCGTCTGCCTTGGCAGCAGAGTCTTCGTCGAGAAAGTCGAGATTGATATCATCGCTGGCCAGATTTTTTAACGCGTCAGAAGTAGATTCCGAATACTTGGCCACCAGCGGCGCAAGTTTTGAGTGTTCGACCACGATTGGATCGACGGTCAGGCCCGTCTGGAAGCGGATTTCATCAAGCGCGCGCAGATTGGTCGGGTCGGCGATCGCTACCGAAAGGCGGTTGCCGCGCTTGTTGAGCGGAATAACCTTGTGCGTTGCGATCAGCTTGCGGTCAATTGCGTTTTCGGGAATGTGTGCTTCGTCGAAAGCCGCTAGATCAAGCAGCGGATAACCGAAAGTATCGGCGATAAAGCGCGCGATATTGGCTGCAGAAGCCTTCTGGCTGAGGATGATTTGTTCAATCAGGGAAATCTTGGCGCTGCTGGCTTGTGAGAGCAACTGCTCAGCCTCCACCTCTTTGAGCTGCCCGGCCTGGACAAGGGCGCGTGCCAGGCCGCTAAGTGGAGGGTGTTGTGGAGTCGCTGCCATTGAGTATCGTCAAATGCCGGTTAGATCGTTTGATAATGCTACGCAGGCGCTGGTTTGTAAAGGCAGCGCGCTCAGCTTAGCCCGGTTCCGGGCGGTAAATTCGTACGTTGATCACACTGCGCTCACGAGTCTGCAGAATTTCAACCGCCACGCCACTTAATTTGATGCTCAGGCCCGCTTCTGGAATGTCCTGAAAGTGCTCAAGGATCAGGCCATTCAGTGTTTTCGGGCCGTCAAGCGGGAAGTCGAGGCTGAGCATGCGGTTAATGTCACGCAAAGAGCGCGAACCTTCAACGATGGCGTCACCTTCCGGCGACCAGTTGAGCGTTTGATCCAGGCCGGGTAGCGATGTGGTGAAGTCGCCGACAAACTCTTCAATAATGTCTTCCAGCGTCAGTAGGCCGAGAATTTCGCCGTATTCATCGACAATAAAACCAATGCGTTGCCGATTTTCCTGGAAAAAAGCGAGTTGGGAGAAAACGGCAGTGCCTGCTGGAATGTAGTAGGGTGCCTGAAGCTGTAACAATAACGCTTCCTTGTCGAATTCGGGGTCGCCGATGCTGGCCAGCAAGCGGCGAACGGGCAGTACACCCACCAGTTGGTCGAGCGACTCGCGGCAGGTCGGGAGGCGGCTGTGATGGCTGGTTGCCAGCTGGGCGCGTACTTCTTCCCACGGGAGATCGAGATCAAGAATTTCGATATTGCCGCGCGGGGTCATCACATCTTCGACGGTGATGTTGTTGAGGTCAAAAAGACTGGAAAGAATGGCGTGGTGTTTTTTGGGAATCAGGTGCGACGACTCAAGGACGAGGCTGCGCAGTTCCTCGGGAGACAGTTGGTTGGCTTGATCTGACTGTTTTGGCGTGAGTCGAAGCAGGCCAAGTAATCCGCTGGCAAACAGGTTGATAAACCAGACTGCAGGGTAGGTCAGACGGAGTAGTGGGGTCAGGATGTGACCGAGAACAACAGCGAGACGGTCGGCATGAGTAGCGCCGATGATTTTGGGCGTGATCTCGGAGAAGACAAGGATTGCAAAAGTTACGAACAGGGTGCTGGCACCCAGCGCCCATTTTTCTTCACCAAAAAGCTCGATGGCGATGACGCTGACAAGTGTGGCTGATGCGGAATTGACCAGGTTGTTGCCGAGTAGAATGACACCAAGCATCTTGTCGGTGCTATTGAGCAAATCAAGCGCCTTTTGGGCCCCTTGGTGACCGGACTGGGCAAGGTGGCGCAGACGAAAACGGTTGCTGGCCATCATCGCCGTCTCACTCAGTGAGAAAAACCCCGATATTGCCAGCAGTACAACCAGTGTTATCAGCAATGCTGATATAGGAATTTCATCCACGAATTACAGGCGCCCGAGTATTACTTCGCCAACGAAGCGGCTGCCTACGTAGGCCAGGATCAACAGGGCAAAGCCGGCCAGGGTCCAGCGCAAGGCGCGCTTGCCGCGCCAGCCCCAGGCGTGGCGGCCGATCAGCAGGGTCGCGAAAATTCCCCAGGAGGCAAAGGCGAAGAGAGTTTTGTGGTCTAGGGTGAGCGGCTTGCTGAACAGGGCTTCCGAGAAAAATACCCCACTGCCAACGGTCAAGGTGAGCAGAATGAATCCAACCAGCAACATGCGGAAGAGCAGCGACTCCATGGTTAGTAGTGGTGGCAGGCTGTTCAGGCGGAGCTTCAATGAGCGCTTGTGCAGGGCGTTTTCGGTAAAGCCCATGAAAATGGCGTGTAACGCAGAGAGCGTCAGCAGGCTGTAGGCCAGCATGGCGGTGAGGAAGTGCAACTTGAAGCCCGTGGCACTGGCGTGGGCGACCAAGTGTACCTGTGGGAACACCACGGGCAAGGCTGCGCAAACAGCGGCCAGCGGCAGGACCATCGGCTGCATGCCTTCCATGCGTGACATGAAGCTTTCCAGCCAGTAAATCAGGACTGCCAGCCACATCATCAGCGACAAGGCAAAGCTGAACGAGAAGCGCATGCCGGCTTCGGAGAACAGCGCGACGTAGAGGCCACTGGCGTGAATGATTAGCGCTGCAGCAATGGCGCTGCGTTCCCATGCTTGCATGGGGCAGGCGACGCACTGGGTTTCGCTTTCGCGCCAACGGGTGTTCCAGAAATGGAAGCCGAGCGCGCCATATAACAAGGCAGCAAGAATGTGCGGCAGAAGCTGAATTACAATGTCGGCCATCCTTAGA
>Ga0073904_10000463_pt1 | contig 28830 bp, 21 predicted proteins | sample KloWWTrecipitate_FD_66668 | JGI IMG/M metagenome (GOLD analysis project Ga0073904, IMG submission 66668) | Active sludge microbial communities from Klosterneuburg, Austria, studying microevolution and ecology of nitrifiers - Klosterneuburg... | ecosystem: Engineered > WWTP > Aerobic digester >... | reverse complement strand
CGCTGCCATAACTGGCATTGGCCGCCGCAAAGCTGACCGTCTGTCCGGCAGCGCCATAACTTCCCGGTCCACCCAGCGCCGCCAGACCCATGCCGATGGGAGAAAACTTTCCATTGACGAGCCGGGCTGGCGTGCGCATCAAAGCCAGACTGGCGGGCGACAACAATACACCACCCTTCAGTGCGCCATCCCATCGCACGATATCGGAGGCGGTAGACACCACGCCACCTGCCGCATCAAAGCCGGAATTGAGGTCCGGACAGATCAACCAGGCATCGCCCGGTTTGACGCGGTAGTAGCCACGCGCGGCTTCGGGCCTGGCCTGCGGCCCCAGCAGATAAGACTCCGACATGCCCGTGGGCTTGAACAGCAACTGCGTGAAGGCCTGCTCCAGTGGCTGGCCGCTGACACGCTCGATGACGCGACCCAACAGGACGTAACCGGCATTCGAATAATCGTAGGCCGCGCCCGGCGGCGCAAAAAGGCCGCGCGCAGTCAGGTTGGCAAAGAACTTTTCATTCGCCAGCGGCGGCTCGGTCAGCACCGCCGGAACACTGCCCAGCAGCAGATCGTCGGGGTCTTGCAACGCACCGGGAATGCCCGCCACCATCTGCATGAGCTGGCCGATGGTGGGCTCCGGCCGGTAGCGCACCTCGGGTATCCAACGCGACAGTGGATCGGACAACGCAATTTTTTTCTGCTCCTGCAATTTGAGTAGTGCGGCGACCGTCAGTTGCTTGGTGACAGAGCCAATCTTCACCGGTGTAGCCGCCGACATGGGCACGCCCGCCTTGATATCGGCTGCGCCATATCCGCGCGCATACAGCACCGTGCCACCCTTGCCGACCGCCAATTGCAGGCCCGGCAAGATAGACGGAACATACTCGGCCACCAGTGCATCAATCTGCGCGGCGACGGCTGGCGATACCTCGGCGGGCCGTTCAGTCACAGGCTGTTGTGCGCACCCTGCCAATGCCAGGCTGCACACCGCGATACCAGCCACTCGCCGCCCCGAAAACCCCTCAGCAAGTTGGAATGTTTGCATCGCGGTACCCTTCCGGTTTTAATCAGCCTAGCAGCTTACTTCCTCTACTGCCATTTTGGCAACATGTGAAGGTGATCGCGCTGAGGTTATTGGGCTATGCCCGCGTCGCCATGGCTTCACCCATGCGGATGACACCAGTGGGCGCCCATTGGGGGTTGAACGCCAACGGCCCACGCGGAAACAGCAGCACTACGGTAGACCCCAGCAGAAAACGTCCCATCTCAGCGCCCTGGGCCAACTTCACCCCGCCGTCTTTGTACAGGCGCTCCCACAAATGCCCTGGGCGCGGCGGGTTGACCATGCCATGCCAGACCGTGGCCATGCTGCCCACAATGGTGGCGCCCACCAACACCTGAACAAACGGTCCTTGGGCTGAGTCAAACACACAGACCACGCGCTCGTTGCGCGCAAACAACCCCGGTACGCCACGTGCTGTCGTTGGGTTGACCGAGAACAAATCACCCGGCACATAAATCATGCGGCGCAACACCCCATCGCAAGGCATATGAATGCGGTGGTAGTCCTTGGGACTTAGGTACAGCGTGGCGAAGTGACCGTCCTCAAACTCCGCGGCCAGTGCGGCATCGCCCCCCACCAACGCGGTAGTGGAGTAGCTGTGGCCCTTGGCCTGGAAGATTTGATCTTTGTTAACGGGGCCAAACTGGCTGATGGCCCCATCCACCGGGCATACGCAATCGGCCCGCGCCAGTGGGCGCGCACCATCTTTGAGCGGACGAGTAAAGAAATCGTTGAAAGTTGCGTAGCTGGCAATATCGGGGTTGGCCGCCTCTGCCATATTGACCTGGTAGCGTTTGACAAACCAGCGAATCACCGAAGTGGTCCAGCTACCGGCGCGGGCGCTAGCCAATTTGCCTGCCAGCGCTGTGAGCGCCTGCTTGGGGATGATGTACTGCGGCAATACGGCGAGGGTGTCGGACACGGCAGTTCCTGCGGATAGGTTGTTGGGCGGGGGAAACCCGCACGGGCGATAGCGGCCGGATTATAGTGAGCACATGAGTGCCGCCCGCATCCCCCCCATTCAGTGCTTGTTGACCTTTGAGGCTTTGGCGCGCTTGCGCAGCGTGACCCAGGCCGCCGAGGAGCAATGTGTGACCCCCAGCGCAGTCAGCCACCGGGTGCGCCAGCTGGAAGAAATCATAGGCACCAAACTATTCGGCCGCGCCGACTTTTCTCTCACCACCGAAGGCAGCGAATACCTGGCCCACGTGCGGGAGGGACTGGCCATTCTGCAAAAGTTTCCCAGTTCCGCCGCCGCACCGGGCAAACGCAAGCTGCGCCTGGCTGTTACGCCCACCTTCTCACGCTCCATCCTGATCCCACGCCTGCGCCAGTTCACCGACGCCTACCCCGAAATCGACCTCACGCTGCAGGTCTCCATTCCACTGCTGGACGTGGTGGCCGAGGACGCCGACCTGGTGGTACGCTTTGGGACCGGGCGCTATGCGGATATGGAACACACGCTGTTGATGAAGGATGAGGTTGCGCCGCTGGCCTCACCCGCGTTCGTACGCGAACACGGCCCGTTCGATGCAGCGCAGGACTTGCAAAGCCTGCCCCTGTTGCGAAGCCCACTTGAGCCCTGGCGCACCTGGTTTGCCGCGCGTGGTCTGGACTGGCCCGAGCCAGTGGAGGGCTCGCAGTTCAACGACATTGGCCTGATGTGCGATGGCGCGGCCGCCGGCATGGGCATTGGTCTGGTGCGACTCAAGCTGGGTGCGCCCTGGCTGGAAACCGGCTCCTTGGTACGCCTGGGCAGCAGCGATGTGTTTGCCAACGCCGTCCCCAGCCCGCACGCCCACTACCTGTGCTGGCGAACGGGCATGATGGACCGCTGGGAGTGCACTACCTTTGTCGAGTGGTTGAAACAGACCATCGCGTGAAAATTGGGGCACCATAAAGCCCGGTGAGTCCACGTTTTTTGTAGACTTTGCGCCTTTGACCGACAGCCCTGGATTTTCAGCATCCCAACAACACGGTGTCGGCAACGTGCAAGTGTCCTTTGTTGCATAGTTCAGGCAATTGGACTAAATTCATGCCGTCGGTACGGTGTAAATCCTCCCACTCCATAAAGGCCATTCCATGAAATATTTTTCACGCAACGCCGCCTTTGGGAGCGAACGGGTTCTCATGGTCCCCCGAAGAATGACCATCCTTCTTTGCGCAGCTTTGGCCGCATGCGCCCCACAGGAAGTTGTGCAAAGCACAGCGCCCGAAGCGCCGGCTACCGTGGCGGTTGCACAGCCTGCACCGCCACCGCCCGTTGTCGCCCTGCCCTATGGTGATGCCGTCAAACTGGCCGCACGCGATTTGTTCACCAAAGCCAAATTGCCCGATGGCCAATCCTTCAATTTGGTCATCGACCCCCTGGTCGATGGAACGACAGGGATGCAGTCCGTCGCCACGGTTGCCATGGAACAGCAGGTCACAGAAATTGTTGCCAACAACTACCCCAGGTACCAGGTCAAGCCCTTCAATTCCGCTAACCTGGCAGCGGCGCCGCTGGTTTTCATTGGAACGTTTACACCCATCAACCTGCAAGGCAAGGCCTCCGGCGAACGAGATGCCTATCGCGTCTGCTTTGCACTGGCCGACCTCAAGACCGGAAAGATTGTCAGCAAAGGATTCGCCAGGTCGCAAACAGACGGCATTGATCCGACACCCCTACCCTATTTTCGCGATGCGCCCCTTTGGGTCAACGACAAAATCGTGGAGGGCTATATCAAGACCTGCCAGGGAACCAGCGCGGGAGATCCCATCAACGCCGCCTATCTGGACAAGGTGAGCGTCGTTGCCGGCATTGATGAGGCCACCAAGGCTTACAACAATAGGAAATACAAGGAGTCTTTGGCTCTCTTCACGGCCCTTTTGCGAAATCCGGCAGGTGACCAACCCAGGGTGCACACGGGAATCTACCTCTCCAACGCCAAGCTGGGGAGGCGCAATGCAGCCATGCAGGAGTTCTCGAAAATGGCATCACGGGGCATGGGAGCCAAGCGCCTGGCCGTCAAATTTGGTTTCCAAAACGGTGGTTCGGCGCTGGCAAAGGACCAGAATCCCTACGATAGCTGGCTCAAGGAACTCGCCAGCGTGTCCTCAAAATTGGCCAAGACCTCAGAGACCTGCTTTGAAGTGGGTGGCCATACGGGCCGCGGGGGCTCAGAGCCACTGAACGAGCGTCTGGCACTTCAACGCGCCGAATACGTCAAGCAACGCCTGCTCGCGGTACACAAGGATCTTGCAAATGTCATCACGACAAAGGGGTATGGCTCCAGCGAAGCGCTTGTCGCAACCGGAAAAGGCGATCCCTTTGACTCTCTGGATCGGCGTATCGAGTTCAAATCGACCCAATGCCCGACCAAGAGTTGAGTCAGGGCTACGGTGAAGACGTATCGCAGCCGCGCTTGTGCACTGGCACTTGTCGCCTGCGCATGGAATGTGTTTGCGGGGTCAGAACAGCCCACCGAGGCCCCGATCTTGCGGACCAGTATCGGCTCCCACAGCGCCCCGATTCGTGCCATCGATGTGGACAGCGGGGGACGCTACGCCGTCACCGCAGCGGAAGACAAGACGGCAGGCGTATGGGATCTTAAAAGCGGCAAGTTGCTGAAAGTCCTGCGCCCCCCAATGGGTCCAGGAAACGATGGAAAACTTTATGCTGCGGCCATCACGCCGGACGGTGCAATGGTCGCAGTCGGAGGTTGGTCGGCCGATAACGACGTGTACCTGTTTGATCGGGCAAGTGGCGCGCTAAGGCATCGCATCACTGGATTGCCGGATGTTGTTACCCAACTCGTCTTTTCGCCGGATGGAAAGACGCTCGCCATTGGGCTATGGGGAGTGAATGGAGTCCGTCTGTTTGGCAGCGATTCCGCCTGGCACAGCAGTCGTGAAACGGGTAGTGACAACCACTATGAGGGAGCAGTCTCAGGTGCGAAATTCTCGGGCGACGGGGCCCGGCTCGCCCTGGCAAGCACAGACGGCTTGATCCGGGTCTACAAAGTTGCCCAGCACTCACTCACGCTCATGAACAGCAATCGACCCGCCCAAGGCCGTCAGCCGTTTGGTGTGGCTTGGTCTGCCGACGACACGCTGCTGGCCGTGGGGTTTTCGAACTCCGCATCGGTCTCTGTGCTGAAAGCAGATACCTTGGAGCTGGCCTACGTGCCTAGTGCAGCAGGTATCACCGGTGGGGGGCTGAATGCCGTTGCCTGGACACCGGATGGCCGCGAGCTGTTGGCCGCAGGAACCTGGAGGAGAACAGATCACTTGAACGGCATCAGACGCTGGCAAGAGCGCGGCACCGGTGCGGCCAACGACGAAAGCATTGCCAGCAACAGCATTGTAGGCATCCACGCCTTGCCCGACAGGCGTGTAGTCTATGCTTCCGCCGAACCCGCATGGGGATGGCTGGAAAGCACTCCCAGTGGATATGCCAATCATTCTTTTGGCAGCGCTCTGGCGGACTTTCGCAATGCGCGAGACACGTTTCGGCTGTCGCGGGATGGGGGAGCCGTCGCCTTTCCGCTGCACCGCAACGGAGGTTCGGGTGGTGTTGTCGGGTTTGACGTCGTGCAATTGCAGTGGACGTCTCCCCAAGCCCAATGGAAGCCGTCCAGCGCAGGAAAAGCGCCAATGGTTGTCGCGGATTGGTTTGAAAGCACCATGCCCACCATGAACCAGCGCCGCATAGTACTGAATGAAGCTGAGCTGTCCATGACAGTGGCCGTTGCACCGAACAACGCCGGCTTTGCGCTGGGGACCAGCCAGCACGTCCGGTATTACAACGCGAATAGAAAAGAACTGTGGCGAGTGGCTGCGCCAGGCACAACCTGGCAGGTCAATATTTCCGAAAACGGTCGATGGGTTGTCGCAGCGTTTAGTGATGGAACCCTACATTGGTACGCAGCGCAAGATGGTTCGGAGCAATTGATTTTGTACGCGCACCCGGATGGCCGCAGGTGGGTTTTATGGTCGCCATCCGGATATTTTGCAGCGGGTCCAGGATCTGAAGACTTGATGGGTTGGCATCTCAACCGTGGCAAAGATCTGGCGGCGGATTTTTTCCCTGCCTCACGTTTTCGGGGCAATTTCTATCGCCCCGACGTGATCGCCAAGGTAATTGAAATGGGCGACATTCAACAGGCGGTCCGCCTGGCCGACGCGGACGCCGACCGGAAACCGCGAACCGAGGTTGCCGGAGTTGCGCTGCCTCCCGTTGTGGAAATACTGGCACCACTGGGTGAGGTGTCGACCTCCAAAGCGGACGTAACGCTTCGCCTTGTCATCCGCTCGCCCAACGATGCGCCCGTGTTGTCAGTACGTGTCCGGGTCAACGGTCTGTTGCAGCCAGAGACTCGCCTTGCGGGAAGCCCGGATACATCCGGCGCATTCGGGCGCGAGATCACCGTCAAGGTCCCCGCAGACGACTCGGAGATACAGGTATTTGCCGAGAATCGCAACGGAGTATCGACTCCCGCTGTTGTTCCGGTGAAATGGTCAGGTGCAAGGCCCCGCGACACGACACCCGGAAACTCGGCCAGGAACGACCTCTCCCTGGCGCCCAAGCTCTATCTGCTGGCGGTTGGCATGTCCAAGTACCGCAATGCGTCATACAACCTCGACTTCGCCGCCAAGGACGCGGCTGACTTCAGCGAGGCGATGGCCTTGCAAAAGGGAAGCTTGTACCGCGATGTGGAGGTCAAGGTTCTCACTGACGGAAAAGCCACAAAGGACGACGTTCTTGACGGGTTGGAGTGGCTCAAGCGCGAGGTAACTTCCCGTGACGTCGGTATCCTTTTTCTTGCCGGGCACGGCCTCAACGACAACGCTGGCAACTACTTTTTCCTGCCCTACGACGGCAATCCGGAACAACTGCTGCGAACCGGGGTTGCACAAAACGACATCAAACTCGCGTTGAACAGCATCGCCGGCAAGGCTTTGTTCTTCATCGACAGCTGCCACTCAGGCAACGCTCTGGGGACCGCGAAGACCCGTGGCGTGGTCGACGTCAATGCCGTAGTCAACGAACTTGCATCCGCCGAAAATGGCGTCATCGTTTTTGCTGCGTCAACCGGTCGGCAGTTTTCGAGAGAGGCACCTGAATGGGGCAACGGCGCGTTTACCAAAGCGGTAGTTGAAGGACTGACTGGCAAAGCAGATTTCCGAAAGACTGGGATCGTCACTCACAAGGCGCTGGACTTCTATGTAGCCGAGCGCGTGAAAGAACTGACCAATGGCCAGCAATCGCCGGTCAGTATCACGCCATCTGGCATAAGCGACTTTCCCATTGCGCTGGTGAAGCGCTAGAAGCAGCCGCATCCAAACTGAATGCACGCCCGGCTAACCCCTGCCCCGCGTCCCATCACATTGCCATGGCACCTCGCCAGAGAAAACACTGGATCAACGCAGCCGGTTTGGCCCTGCCCTGGCTGCTTGCACTGGCGTGTTTTGCAACCCATTTATTCCAACTGCTGGAAAGCCAATGGCGCGACCAGCAATTCCGTTTTCTGTCGCTCAACTATTCCATCCTGGATGACGAGCCTGTCGCCATTGTCGGCATCGATGACGAGGATATGGTCCAGTTCGGCGTCCCAGGCGCTTTGCTACACAGGGAACTGGGTGCGTTCATGGAGGCCATGGCCATAGCACGTCCCAGCGTGGTAGGCCTGGCCGTGCTGCTACCTGCCAGTTCGTTTGACAAGCTGCTGCCGGGGCTGGATGCGGCTTTGGCGCGCGCCATGGGTGCACCGACGACGCCTGGGCTCATCAACTACGCCATCCGTCTGGCCTTCCAATACCTGCCCCTGCACCTGGTACTTGCTTGGCAGCGCGAGGGTCAGGTGGACCTGTTGCGTGCTACGTTCTCCAACAAAGCCGACTTACTGGGCGGCGTCATGTCGTTCAACGATCACCAGCGCACACCGCTGGCGCTGCGTGGCTGGACCTCCCCGAACGGAACATCACACGGTGTTCTGGTTCACGCACAACAGCGGCGCAGCATGGTGGGCACCATTCGCAGCCACGGCGGCACACTGGACAAATTCATAGAGGATGGCCTCATGACCGTGTTTGGCGCGCCCGCCATCGACATTGGTGTGGGTTTGGATTACGGTCCCGCCTTGATCGGCTGCGTTGGCTCCCGGGACCGTTACGAATATTCTGCAATTGGTGACACGGTGAACACTGCATCACGCATCGAGGGACTGACCAAGGACTCCGGGGTTCCTGTCCTGCTATCCAACACTGTGTACCATCACATCCCGGACACCCGTGCCTTGGTGTCCATGGGTACGATGTCCATCCGGGGTCATTCTGCAATCGCGGTATTTGCCTGGAAACCCGAACCGGGGAACAGCCATGAGCCTGCTTAGAGCCGCCACCGTTGCCGTGCTGGTTGCCAATTTTTTTCTGTCCACCAGTGGCTGGGCAGACGTCCTGATCACCGATGTGATCGGTAAGCCCGGCCTGGTCAGCAAACCGCCCCTGGCAATACTGAACGAAGTGGTTAACGGAAGCCTGGTCGAAGCGCCGGCGGGCCTCCAATTTACCGCGATCGACTTGGTCACGGGCAAGGAGTACCTTGCCAGCGGCCCGGGGCAGTTTCGCATCGCCAGCGCCGGCGTGCTCTCTCTGACCACCGGCACAGTCAAGGTGCGAAGCGTCGCAGACGGCTCACTGCCTGATGTCCGAATTGCAACCGGCAAGCTCTCCAGGGCCTCGATGACTATGCGGACCCTGCTGGTCAAACTTCCCATGTATCCGTCCAATACAGCCATACCGGACACCACGCCTACCCTGCGATGGGCGCACATGGCAGGTGCCAGCAGCTACCGCGTGACCGTCAGTGATGACACCAACAGGGCCATCTGGCAGCGCAACACCACCGAAGCACAACTGGCGCTCATCCCCGATTCCGGCCTGCGGCTGGGCAACCAGTACACCTGGAAAGTTGAGCCGCTCAACCAGACCGGCGACCCGGTTTCCAACGCCACCAGCGCGGGTTTTTTTGTGGTGGCAGAAGATGCAGCAAGGGTTCTTGCAGCAATCAAGCCAGAGCCCGGCGCGTCATTTTCGGCCTGGGTTCTTTATGCCGCCCAGCTGCAACAGGCCGGCGCCACAGACGATGCGCAAACCATCTGGCAAGCGCTGGCGCGCGAACGACCCGGCGACCTCAACCTGAAAAAACTGGTGAAGTGACTTTTCCGCTGCCCACTTTGCGATGGGCGGGGCACGCCAGCGTGACGGAACAAAGCTCTGTCCTCAACCAATCAGGGGTGCTTTTCACAAACCCCGTTCAAATTCTTCACCCCACCGCGCCAGGGTTTGCCGTACAGTCTTTGCCATGAATACCTCCAGCGCCTCTTCAGAGACCGATTTGCTACAAAAAACAGAGCTGCAATCGCAGATTGTCCGAGGGCTAGAGGCCCATTTGCCTTCAAGTTCTTTGCTCTGGAACAGGGAAGACACCACCCCCTACGAATGCGATGGCCTGACGGCCTACCGCCAGCGCCCCCTGGTAGTGGCCCTGCCCGAAACCGAGGCCCAGGTGGCGGCCATCCTCAAAACCTGCCACGCAATGGGCGTGCCGGTGGTGGCGCGTGGCGCGGGCACAGGGCTATCGGGCGGTGCCATGCCACATGCCTTGGGCGTCACCCTGTCCTTGGCCCGCTTCAACAAGATCCTGAAGGTGGACAAGCGCAGCCGCACGGCGGTCGTGCAGTGCGGTGTGCGCAACCTGGCCATCAGCGAGGCAGCGGCTCCCTTGGGTCTGTACTACGCACCCGACCCCTCCAGCCAGATCGCCTGCACCATTGGCGGCAACGTGGCTGAGAACTCAGGGGGTGTGCACTGCCTGAAATACGGCCTGACGCTGCACAACGTGCTCAAGGTCAAGGGCTACACCATTGAAGGTGACCCCATCACCTTTGGCGGCGATGCGCTGGACACCCCCGGCTATGACCTGCTCAGCCTGGTGGTCGGCAGCGAGGGCATGTTGGCCATCATCACCGAAGTCACCGTCAAGCTCGTGCCCAAACCAATTTTGGCGCGCTGCATCATGGCCAGCTTTGACGACATCCGCAAAGCCGGTGACGCGGTAGCGGCTGTCATTGCCGCCGGCATCATCCCGGCCGGACTGGAGATGATGGACAAGCCCATGACCGCTGCCGTAGAAGACTACGTGCACGCCGGCTACGACCTGACAGCCGAGGCCATTTTGCTGTGCGAGAGCGACGGTACGCCCGAAGAGGTGGAAGAAGAAATTGGCCGCATGAGTGGTGTGTTGCGCAGCCATGGCGCCACGGCCATCGCCGTGAGTCGCGACGAGGCCGAGCGCCTGAAGTTCTGGAGCGGGCGCAAAAACGCCTTTCCGGCCAGCGGGCGCATCAGCCCCGACTACATGTGCATGGACAGCACCATCCCGCGCAAGCGCCTGGCCGACATCCTGCTGGCCATCCAGGAGATGGAGAAAAAATACCAGCTGCGCTGCGCCAATGTATTCCACGCCGGCGACGGCAATTTGCACCCTCTGATCCTGTTCGATGCGAACGACCCTGACCAATTGCACCGCTGTGAACTGTTTGGTGCCGATATTCTGGAAACCAGCGTGGCGATGGGCGGCACGGTGACCGGCGAGCATGGCGTGGGCGTGGAAAAGCTCAACAGCATGTGCGTGCAGTTCAGCGCCGCCGAGAACGCCCAGATGAGGGGCATCAAACGTGCCTTCGACACCAAGGAATTGCTCAACCCCGGCAAGGTGATTCCAACGCTGCAACGTTGCGCAGAGTACGGCAAGATGCTGGTGCGCAGCGGGCAGATCAAGCACCCGGATTTACCACGATTTTGACACCCTGGACCAGGCTGAGCTAGTCTACGAGAATAGGCCGATGGTGTTTCTATTCCCAAATATCCTGTCTGCGCGAATAGCCGCCGCGACCCTCTTCGTGATTGCCGCGAATTTCAGCCTGTGCAGACCAGCCCTTGCACAAGGCTGGGTGGAGCCCACCATCGTGTTAAACACGTCCCCGGGTGGATTTGCTCCTTATACCTACATGGACTCCAATCACGCTTCACATGGGATTCTTTACGACGTTGCACATCGGATTCTAAAAAGGCTTGGCTACCGCGTGATGACCTCAGAGGTTCCTCGCAAGCGGGTTGAACTCCAATTGATGTCGGGAGAGCTGGATGCCACACCCCGCGCCATAGAGTGGTCCGAACATGCCCGGGACTTTGTTTTTACCGACCCTATCATCAGGGTCCGTTCGGCTCTGGCTATTCGTGTCGACAGTGGCTACACAACCGTCAAAGAGTTGCATGGTCATCGCATAGGAACGCGTTTGGGTTATGTCTATACGGTGCTGACGCGTGAGTTCGCATCGGGGCAGCTGATTCGCTCAGACGCCACCTCTGACCTATCGATGCTGAAGATGCTGCAAGCCAAACGCGTAGAGGCAGCGCTGGTCGACGAATCGGCTGCACGCTGGCTGTTCCAGCGCGAGGGAATTAAAGATGTGCGGTTTTTACTGGAGTCCGTGGATAACGGGGTTGAACTCCGGCTGATGTTCGCCCCGCAGCGCCGTGCCTTAGTCAAAGATTTCAACCACGAACTTTCAACACTTAAGCGCAGTGGCGAGCTGGCGCACATCATCGCCAGATACACGGACCCATGAGAGGGTGTACGTTCGCTAAATCGTATCCAACGCCACCCGTAGATGCTCCACCGTGCGATCCATGTTGTGCAGCTTCTCCAATCCAAACAACCCCACGCGAAAGGTGCTGAAGTCGGCTGGCTCATCGCACTGTAGCGGCACGCCAGCGGCAGTCTGCAAGCCAGCCGCCAGGAACTTCTTGCTGTTCTGCACACCCGGGTCTTCGGTGTAACTCACCACCACACCCGGCGCCTTGAAGCCTTCTGCGGCCACACTTGCAATGCCCCGGCTCTCAAACAGCGCGCGCACCTTGCTGCCCAGTTCGATTTGCTCGTTACGCACCTTTTCGAAGCCGTAATCGCGGGTTTCCTGCATCACATCGCGCATGCGTGTCAGGGCGTCGGTGGGCATGGTGGCGTGGTAGGCGTGACCACCCGCCTCGTACGTTTCCATGATCTGCATCCATTTTTTCAGGTCGCAGGCAAAGCTGGTGCTGGTGGTGGCGTCAATTGCGGTGCGGGCACGTTCACTTAAGCAAACCATGGCGCAGCAGGGTGAACCGCTCCAGCCTTTTTGCGGTGCGCTAATCAGCACGTCCACGCCGGTGGCCTGCATGTCAACCCACAGGGTGCCTGAGGCAATGCAGTCCAGCACCATCAACCCACCTACGGCGTGCACGGCGTCGCTCACGGCACGGATATAGGCGTCGGGTAGCAACATACCGGAGGAGGTTTCGACGTGGGGTGCAAATACCACGTCCGGCTTGTCGCGCGCAATCGCGGCCACCACTTCGTCCACTGGGCAGGGAATCCACGGCGCCTGTTTGCCATCGCCGACGCGGCGGGCTTTCAATACAGTGGACGCGCTGGGTATGCGGCCCATGTCAAAGATTTGCGTCCAGCGGTAGCTGAACCAGCCATTGCGGATAACCAGAGTCTTCTTGTCGGTGGCAAATTGGCGTGCCACGGCCTCCATACCAAAGGTGCCGCTGCCGGGCACCACAATGGCGGAGCGTGCGTGGTACACCTCTTTGAGGATGGCGGAGATGTCCTTCATCACGCCCTGGAAGCGCTGGGACATATGGTTGATCGCACGGTCGGTGTACACCACCGAAAACTCCAGTAGTCCATCAGGGTCAATTTGTGGCAGTAATCCGGGCATGGTGTTTCCTCACGTTGGTAAATTGGCTTAGGGCTTAGCTTACATGGTAGTTGTCTGTGACCGTCTGATCGACCGGTACAAACCCATGGCCAGTGCACCGGGGCTTGCAAAAGGACGAAATCACCAAGCATCAATCCGCAGCGCGTTGGCCAGCGCCGCCACCTTCCCGGCGGCCAGGCCCTGGAGCAACCAGCTGCGCGTATCCGCAGGGTCAATGACAGCGTCAATCTCCAGCGTCGTCGCCATGTGGATGGCACTGCCTTTGTCGTACTGCTGCGCCACCAGTTGGTCGTACATGGCCTGGCGCTCTGGGCCTTCTGGTACTTCCTCCAATTCGCGGCGAAAGCCCAGACGCACAGCCCCCTCCAGCCCCATGGCACCAAATTCACCGGTTGGCCAAGCCACCGTGAACAGAGGCGAGTGAAAGCCCCCGGCCGTCATGGCCATGGCGCCCAGGCCATAGCCCTTGCGCAGCACCACACTCAAATACGGCACGCGCAAATGCGCCGCCGCAATGAACATCCGGCTCACATGGCGCACCTGAGCGGTGGCCTCGGTATCCGGCCCCACCATGAAGCCGGGGGTGTCTACCAGGCTCACCAGCGGCAAGCCATGGGCGTTACACAGTTGCATGAAGCGCGCCGCCTTGTCGGCCGCATCGGCATCAATGGCGCCACCCAGATGCGCGGGGTTGTTCGCCAACAGTCCCACCGGGCGCCCGCCGATGCGGGCCAGTGCGGTGTGGATACCGAGGCCAAAGCCGTTGCGCAGCTCCAGCAACGAGCCTACATCGACCACACCAGCCATGACCTGGCGGGTGTCATAAACACGCAGCCGGTTCTCGGGCACCCCATCGCGCAGTGCCAGCTCTGGCGGGGCGGTGAATTCAGCAACCGGCCCATGAAAGAAAGACAGGTAATGCCGCGCGGCAGCGACGGCCTGCGCCTCATCGTCCACCAGGATGTCGATCACACCGTTGCCATGTTGCACGGCGCTGGGACCAATCTGTTCTGGTTTGAACACGCCCAGCCCACCGCCTTCGACCATGGCCGGGCCACCCATGCCGATGTTGCTGGCGCGGGTTGCAATGATCACATCGCTGCAACCCAGTAACGCCGCGTTGCCGGCAAAGCAGCGCCCGGCCACGATACCCACCACCGGCACCTGACCGTTGAGGCGGGCGTAACTGGCAAAGGTGGCCACATGCAGACCGGCCACGATGGGCATATCCACATCGCCCGGACGCCCGCCGCCACCTTCGGCAAACAACACGACGGGCAACTTGTTTTGCAGTGCAATGCCCAACATGCGGTCGGTCTTTTGGTGGTTGCGCATGCCCTGGGTACCAGCGAGCACCGTGGCGTCGTAGGCCATGGCCACCACGGAGTGGCCGTTGACTTGTCCCAGGCCGGTGACCATGCCGTCGGCAGGGGTGTTCTGGATCAGATCTTCCTCCGTGCGGCGGCTGCGCTGGGCGGCTACCGCCAGGGCACCGTACTCAGTGAAGCTGCCGGCATCGCACAGGTCGGCGATGTTTTCACGGGCGCTACGCAGGCCCTGGGCGTGGCGCTTGGTCATGGCCTCAGGCCGGCTGGCGTCTGCCGTGAAGGCCTCTCGCTCCAACAGGCGCTGCAGATCGGGGCGCGGGGTCGGGGCCACACCAGCTTTTACCGAATCATTGTTGGAATTTTTGGCCTCTAGCCCTCGTGGAACATACGCAATATGCTCTGAAATTAATAGCACATCGTTTTCCCCCACCAACGCGCCCGCTGCGACCAGTAACTCGGTCACACGGCCATCCGCCAAGGCGCGCACCTCGTGCTCCATTTTCATGGCTTCCAGAATGACGACCACATCGCCGGCTCGAACCGTGTCGCCGGGTGCAACCAGCCATTGAACAACTTGGGCTTGCAGGGGAGAGTGGAGTGGGTGCATGGTGGCATTGTGCGGTAGCGCCCAGCGCGGGTCCGTCAATCGAGCGACAGCGCGCCGGGGCTGTGCAATTTGCTCCACAATCTCGGCATGTCGCATACCCCCCTCATTGAAATGACCCGTGGTGGAACCCTGGAGAATCAGCATTTTGGCTCGATCGCAGTGGTCAACACCCACGGCCAGTTGCGCGCCTTTGCTGGCGACCCACACTGGCTCACCTTTACCCGATCCACGATCAAGGCGCTGCAAGCCCTGCCCTTTTTGGAAACCGGTGGGCCGCAGTACTTTGGCTTTACCCCACAGCAAATCGCCATGCTGTGCGCCAGCCACAACGGCGAAGACATGCACGTAGCACAAGTCACAGACATGCTGGACAAGGCCGGCTTGGGCACACGTGCCTTGCGCTGTGGCTGCCATGTGCCACTGCGCTTCAGTTTCTTCGACAAGGCGCCACCCAACGATGCCGTGTTTGACGAACTGCACAACAACTGCAGCGGCAAGCATGCCGGTTTTTTGGCCTACTGCGTACAACACAGCCTGCCGCTGGACGACTACATCGGCCCCGACCACCCGCTGCAACAGGCCATTCGCCGCGACGTGGCTCGCGCCGTTGGCATGCAACCTGATGACCTGAAAATGGGTATCGACGGCTGCTCGGCTCCCAACTACGCCATGCCGCTGTGGCGCCTGGCCTACGGCTACGCCCGCCTGGCCAATGGCGCACAAGACCCAGAAATGGGGGACAGCTTTGCCCAATTGAGCAGCGCCATGACCACCCACCCCGACCTGGTCAGCGGCACCGGTCGCAACGACCTGGCCTTCATGCGCGCGGGCAGGGGCGACTGGGTCAGCAAGGTGGGGGCCGATGGTGTGCAGGTGGTAGGCAACACCCGCCGTGGCGAAGCCTTTGCGCTGAAGATCATCGACGCCAACAAGTCTGCCCTGTACGCTGCCAGCGTGGAAGTGATGGAACAATTGGGGTGGCTGGACAATGCCCAACGCGACGCCCTGCAGGCGTGGCGCGCCATACCCATCATCAATGCGCGCAGCCTGATGGTTGGCGAACGCCGCGCCGTCTTTTCTCTGCAAACCCCTTAACCGCATCACACCTGCATGAACAACAAAATCAGTCTCATTGGCGCACCCACCGACATCGGTGCTGGCAGCCGTGGCGCCAGCATGGGGCCAGAAGCCCTGCGCGTGGCCCAAATTGCCTCTGTACTGGCCCAGCAGGGCCTGGAGGTACTGGACCGGGGCAACCTGTCCGGCCCGGCCAACCCCTGGCTGCCGCCGGTGAACGGCTACCGCCACCTGGCCGAAGTCACAGACTGGAACCAGACCGTGCACGACGCCGTGTACACCGAACTCGCAGATGGGCGTCTGCCCATTTTGCTGGGCGGCGACCACTGCCTGGGTATTGGTTCTATCAGTGCAGTGGCGCGCCACTGCCGCGACACGGGCAAGAAGTTGCGGATTCTCTGGCTGGACGCCCATGCCGACTTCAATACCAGCGCGCTAACACCCAGCGGTAACATCCACGGCATGCCCATGGCCTGCCTGTGCGGCCATGGCCCCAAGGAGCTGATTGAAATCGGCGGCCACGTGCCCGCCATTTCACCCAAATGGATTCGCCAGATTGGCATCCGCAGCGTGGACGAAGGTGAAAAGCGCTTTGTGCACCAGATGGACCTGGAAGTGTTCGACATGCGCTACATCGACGAGATGGGCATGCGCGCCGCCGTGGAGCTGGCCTTGGCCCTGGTGGATGCCAATACCCATCTGCATGTGAGTTTTGACGTGGATTTTCTGGACCCCGACATTGCCCCTGGCGTGGGTACCACCGTGCGCGGCGGCCCCAACTACCGCGAAGCGCAGTTGTGCATGGAAATGATTGCCGACACCGGGCGCCTGGCCTCGCTGGACGTAATGGAGCTCAACCCCGCGCTCGATGAGCGCAACCGCACCGCCGAGGTGGCGGTGGATTTGATTGAGTCGCTCTTTGGCAAAAGCACCCTGATGCGCAAATAGTTCAACGAGCCGGAAATCTGCCGCCGGGCCTTACTACTTCTCTGGGTAGAGAACCACCTGCACATAGTTGTCGCGTTGGAGGTAACGCTGCGCGGCGGCCTGCACATCGGCTGGGGTAATGGCGTCTACCAAACGGTCATAGTCCAGCATGCGGGACGGGTCATCACCATACAGCGTGGCAGACGCCAGCCGCCCCATCCAGTAGCCGTTTTCACGCAGTGATTTGCGGTGCGTGGTGTGCCAGTTGATCTTGACCTTGGCGAGGTCAGCCGCGTCCACTCCGGCTTCCTGGAGTTTCTGGATTTCGCCCAGGGCAGCGGCAATGACCTTGTCAACGTTGTCCGGCGCACAGGGCAGTGTGAGCCCGAGCTGGTAGTGGTTGTAAGGCACGCGGGACAGCCCGCCGCCCATGCCGCCACCATAGATCAGGGTCAACTTTTCGCGCAGCACGTCAATGATGCGGAGGTTGAGCACCTCTACCAAGGCCTGCACGCGCAACTGCTCTTCATCGGAGTACATTGCCTCACCCGTAAAGCTGATTGAGACCGTGCTCTTGGCCTCAGTACCCGCCCGCACGTCCTTCTTCACAATGCCTTTGACGGGGCGAATACCCAAGTCCACATACTGCATGGGCAGGTCAGGCGTGGGCAGGCTACCCAAGTAGCGGGCAATCAGTGGCTTGATTGCCTCTGGCGTAAAGCTGCCCACCAGAATGAAGGTCATGCCCTTGGCGCTGGCAAAGCGGTCCTGGTAGATGGCGCGGCTGCGCTCCAGGCTCACTTGGTCAAAGTCTGACGGGCTGGGCAACAACGCCACACGAGGGTGGTTGTTAAACAGCGTGCGCAGGATAGCATTGGAAAATTCTGACTCCGGGCTCGCCATGGTGTGGCGCGCTGCATCCTGCGAGCGGCTGATAAAGGACTGGTACAGATCCGCATCCAGGCGGGTGGGCCCAAATTTGAGCGTCAACAGCTGTAGCATGGTTTCCAGATCATCCTGGCTCGCGTGTCCATTGGCCGCGTCGTTCCATGTCTGCAGGCCGGTGTTCACCGAGACCACTTTGCCAGCCAGCATTTTCTGCAACTCGGTGGGCGAGAAATTCCCCACCCCCATGGAAGCCGCCACCAGACCGGCATAGCCCGCATTGAACATGTCCGCCTGCCCGTATAAGGATTGGCCACCGAAGCGGTTGACCGCCATCAGGATTTCGTCATTCTTGAAATCGGTGGGTTTGAGGATAACCCGCACACCGTTGGACAATTCCCATTCGGTCAGCCCCAGGGACGCGTTGTGCTGTTCAGCCACCACACGGCCTGCGCTGGGGGGCTGCTCCATCAGGGACTGGGACAGCGCTTTTTCTTCACGCGCGCCCACCGCGTTCTGCTCTGCCACCAAAACGCGTTTCAGCAAATCTGCTTCAACGGGCGCCGGGCTGTCGCCCTGGTCGGTACCCATATAGACCACCAGCTTGGCAGCTTGCTCAGGAATTGCCTCCTGGGCATATCGGTTTACATCGGCCAACGCAATGGTCGGCAAAAGGGTGCGCACGTATTCGAGTTCATTTGCGATACCGGGAATGGTTTCCTGTTCTAAAAAATTGCGCAGGTATTCATCCGCGTAACCGGCGGAATTGGTCTTGTCGCGTTCGGCGTAGGACTGCTCCAGTTGGCGCAGCATGCTCTTTTTGGTGCGCTCCAGCTCGGCCGAACTGAAGCCAAACTTGCGAGCCCGCATGTTTTCTTGCACCAGCGCGTCCACGGCTGGCTCAACCCCCTGGCGCCCCAGTGCCGCACCCGATGAGAAGGATTGATATCCGCGCACCAGCTTGGAGACTCCACTACCGCCGCCCAAAAACGGCGGCTGCGATTGTTGTGTCAACTCCTGTATCCGCAAGCCGAGCATGGAATTAAACAATTGCTCCACCAGAGCCTGGCGGTAGTCGCCCAGGGTGAGCACGGTGGGTGCCGGGTGCAGTGGGTAGCGAATCATCATTTCGTTGTCAGTGGCTTCTTTGTCGGTAACGACCAAGGCCTCGGACTGGCTGCGCACCGGCACGTTGGCGTAGACCCGGGGGCGCTCGTTCGCCGGATTTTTAAGCTTGGAAAAATGGGCCTCCACCATCGCCTTGGCGGCCTGCGGCTCAATATCACCCACCACCACCACCGCCATCAGATTGGGGCGGTACCAGTCCTTGTAGAAGCGTTTGATGGCGTCATGGGAAAACCCCTCTAGACTCTCTTTGGTGCCAATGGGTAACCGCTTGGCGTAGAGCGAACCCTCAAACAGCTTGGGGAACAACTTCTGGTTCATGCGGTCTTCTGCACCACGGCCCAGGCGCCACTCTTCCAGCACGATGGCGCGCTCGGCGTCGACGTCGGCAGCGTTAAAGCTCAGACCCTGTGCCCAGTCCTCCAGCACCAAAAAGCCTTTTTCTACGGCTTCGGGGTTGTCGGTGGGGAGAGGCAAGATGTAAACAGTCTCATTGAAGCTGGTGTACGCATTCAAATCTGCACCAAATTTCAGTCCAATCGATTGCAGGTAAGAAATCAGTTCATGCTTGCCAAAATGGGTGGAGCCGTTAAAGGCCATATGTTCGGTGAAATGGGCCAGACCCAACTGGTCTTCATCTTCCAAAATGGAGCCGGCCTTGACCACCAAGCGCAACTCAAGGCGCTTTTCGGGGCGACTGTTTTTCTGGATGTAATAGGTCAGTCCGTTATCCAGTTGCCCCACTGTCACCTGCGGACCTATGGGCAAAACTTGCGTCAGATCAGGCGCAGCCTGCACGCCGACGGCAAGTGCCAGCATCACTGCGGCAACACCGAGTTTACGAAGAAGCCTGGAGATCATGAATATCCTATCCGTTGCAATCGCACGAGCTTAGCAGCCCAATGCCCATGCACCCAAACGCAGGGGATATTCGCCGCATACCGTCCATGTAGAATTCCCGCGATGTTTCCGCCCATGCCAATAATGCACCACTGTTAAGCACAATGGTGTTTCTAAGGTACTCCGTTCTGGCGCTCAGAATTCTGGTGTGGGTTTTGCTGGCCAGCTTGCTGGTGTTTGGGCTGGCGTCCGGATTCGGTCTGGTGCACGAGCGTGGCAAGGCGCTGCAAGCGGCCCATTTAGCGGCCGAGGATGCGGTGGGCTACCGCCTCTCTGCCATTTCCAACTCCCTGTGGCAATACGACATAGCGGGTATGGACACCCTGCTGTGGGGCATGGTGCAATCCGGCTCCATCGTTCAGGTGGAAGTGCTGGACCACGACAAACCCATCGCCTCGGCCCGCAAGCCTGGCTCGGACCTGCAGTCCGACCGGGTATGGACCCGGTCGATCATGGCCCCCAGCGAGAAAGCCCCCATCGGCAGTCTGCGCATCCACGAGTCCTATGCCGAAATCAACTCGCAGATTACCGATTCACTGAAGACACTGGCTATCACCGATTTGGTGAAAATTCTGAGTCTGTCGGCCATTCTGTTCTTCATCGTGTACCGCAATGTTACGCGCCATTTGCACCGATTGGCGGAAGGCGTGACACGCCTGGGTCGCTCCGAAAACGAGCCCCCCATCAAACTGTCCCGCAAAAACATATCCGGTTACCGCGATGAGCTGGATGTATTGGTGGATGCCATCAATGGCTTTGTGGGCGGACGGCGCGAAGAGATGCATCGGCGTTCAGTGGCCGAGATCCGCCTGCACGAACGCATTGCCGAAATTGAGGCTACTCTGGGTGCCCTCTCGGATGGTGTGATCGCCCTGGATGCACAACTGTGCGTCCGTTACGCCAATACTGCGGCCTGCAAGCTGCTCAATACCCGCTCCGATGCCATTGACGGACAATCCATTCACACCGTTTTGCAAATTGTTCATGCTGGCACGGGTGATGATCTTGGCCAGCTCTACCGTATGGTTTTGAGCAGTGGCACGGCCGTGCATCTGCAGCGCGACACCCGCATACAAATCAACGCCGACCTGGCCTTCGATGCACGCGTTAGCGCCACACCTGTTTCAGGATCGGCCGATGTGGCACTGATTCTGGTCTTTACCGATATTTCTGAAGAAGTCTCTGCCCACCAGCAAATTGAGTTTCAGGCATTCCACGACCCATTGACCCAATTGGGCAACCGTTCCATGCTGGCACGCGATCTGCCCCGCGATATTGCGCAGGCATTGGAAAACAGGCAGCAAGTCGCGGTACTGTGCCTGGACCTGGACAACTTCAAGAACATCAACGACGCGCTGGGTCACCGGCTGGGCGACAGCATGCTCAAACAACTGGCGCTGCGTTTCGGGTCAGCCGTCCATGGGGTGGGTTGGGTGACGCGCCACGGCGGTGACGAATTCATCATCGTGTTGCCCAACATCGTGTCAACCGAACCCGTCATCGCGTTGGCGCAACGGCTGCTGAGCGCGATTGCTGAGCCCTTCGGGATTGAAGGCCATGAGCTACGGGTGACATCGTCCATTGGCATCAGCATGTGCCCCGACCATGGATTGGATGTAGGCAAATTGGTGAGTAACGCTGACCTGGCCATGTATGCCGCCAAACGCCATGGCAAGAATACGTTCCGTATCTTTGAAGACACCCTGCTGCAACGCTCTACCGCGCGGCTGAAAATGGAAAACGGCTTGCGTGTGGCCTTGCGCGAAGGGCAGTTTTCCCTGGTTTTCCAACCCAAGGTACATCTTGCAACCCTGCGTGTGACCGCCGTAGAGGCCCTGCTGCGCTGGCACGACCCCCGTGAAGGCTCTATCCCGCCCGAGCGATTCATCCCCGTGGCCGAAGACACCGGGCTGATCATCGAAATTGGGGAGTGGGTGCTGCGCCATTCACTGCTGGCCGCGCAGCAACTCAAGATGGAGCTGGGCTACAGCGTTGCGATTGCGGTCAACGTGTCACCCGTGCAGTTTCGCAGCAATGAGCTGATGGCCACCTTGCGCCAGCTCCAGGCCGAAACACCAGACCTCAGCGAATTGCTGGAAATCGAGTTGACGGAATCGGCACTGTCCGGCGATCTCAATGAGGTCGTGTCCAAGCTGAGTGCCTTGCGCGAGTTGGGGCTCAAGGTGGCCATTGACGACTTCGGCACCGGCTATTCGTCACTGGCCTATTTGAAGAATTTCCCCATCGATATCCTCAAGATTGACCAAGCGTTTGTGCGGGGTCTGTCCCACAGCCCCCAAGACAAGGCCATCGTGGCCGCCATCGTGCAGTTGGGCCGCAGCCTGGGCTTCAAGACCGTGGCCGAAGGTGTGGAGCTGCAAGACCACGCCAGCATCCTACTGGGGTTGGGCTGCGATTACGCCCAAGGCTACTGGTACGCTCACCCGCAACCCCTGAACATCCTCGCCAATACGATCCGTACTATTTCAAAGCCAACTTAATCCATGTCTATACGCACCACCACCCTTGCCCTGACCCTGATGGCCTGCGCGGTACTAACCGCCTGCGACCGCACTCCAGCCGCGCCGCCCCCGGTGACATCCGCTCCTGCTGCAAACGAGCTGCCATCCCTCGTCCCCGTGCTAGCGCCCCCAGTCGCCCCTGAGCTGATGGGCGGCAAACGGGTGTTTGATAAAACCTGCGGCTTGTGCCACGGCGCAGGTACCGGCGGCGCACCACGGCCAGGCGACAAAGCCAGCTGGGCGCCACGTATCGCACAAGGCGATGAAACCCTGTACCGCCATGCACTGGAAGGGTTCAATGGCGCCACCGGCTTCATGCCCGCGCGCGGCGGAGACACCTCAAACACCGATGCCGACGTCAAGGCGGGTGTGGATTACATGGTTGCGATGTCGAAGTAACGCCGGTATTACGAATCCGGGTGCTGCATACGGCGGCGCAGGATGAAATACACCGCCACCAGCATCAGCCCAATCAACAACAGCGCCAGCCCCCAAACAAAAGTTTGCCGCGGGGACTGTTCAGCGGACTTTGCTGCGGCTGGGCGATGAAACGTTAAACCATTGCCGGCAACGATTTCATTGGAGGGGGACAGTTGCGTGCGCAGGGCCTGCACGGCCTCGGGCTTGGCAAACCCCAAACTGGGAGAGAACTTTTCGGCCGTGGCCAGGGATTCACGGGCCTGGTCTAGTTCACCCCGGCGGGCATGCAACTCCGCCTGCGCAAAATGTGCCTCAGCACTATTGGGGTGGGCACTGAGCACCTTCTGCATCATCAGCTGCGCCTGATCCAGATTGCGGCCAGCCTGCGCCATGGCGTAGACCTGGGCCAGTGTGGGCTCAGGCTGGGCCATGGAGGATGCGCCAACGCCCAGCGCGGCAGCCACTAGCAGGCTCGTGGCGGTCATCCGGCAAAAAGACGCCATCGACGAGGTCTTCACTGTGTGTCGCATCTTGAATCCTTCAATCCACAAAAAAGTCCGGCAAGAAATTCTTATTGCCAGGCGTGACGGCATAGCGGTCCAGATCGGTCACCCCATGGGCGGCCAGCACAGTGTCGTCGATGTGAAAATTGCCGGTATCGAACTGCGCAGCCGTGAGCACGTAATAGGCGGCATCGGCCATGATGTCGGGTGTGCGGCACAGGGCTAAATCCACACCGGGGATCATCTGCATGGCGGCGGTGGCAATGGCGGTGCGCGGCCAAAGGCTGTTAACCGCAATGCCCAGCTTTTTGAACTCGCCCGCATGGCCCAGCGTGCACATACTCATGCCGTACTTGGCCATGGTGTAGGCGGTGTGCGGCGCAAACCAGTGCGTCTTCATGCTCAAGGGCGGCGACAGCGTCAGCACCTGGGGCTTGCGCCCGGCAGCGGCGGACTTCTTCAATTCGGACAGGCAGGCCGCCGTGCACAGGTAAGTGCCGCGCGCGTTGATGCCGTTCATCAAATCGAAGCGCTTCATGGGCGTGGCCTCGGTGTTGGTGAGGCTGATGGCGCTGGCGTTGTTGACCAGGATGTCGATACCGCCAAAGGTCTGCACCGCTTTTTCCACAGCAGCAAACACGGCGGCATCGTCACGGATGTCCACTGCCAGCGGCAGTGCCTTGCCACCGGCAGCCTCAATCTCTGCAGCTGCACTGTAGATGGTGCCGGGCAGCTTGGGGTTGGGCTCGGTGGTTTTAGCCAGGATCACGATGTTGGCGCCGTCCGCCGCCGCACGCCTGGCAATGGCCAGGCCGATGCCGCGCGAGGCGCCAGTGATAAACAGGGTCTTGCCTTTGAGGCTATTGCTAGTTTGGGATGCAGTTGTCATGGTTTCTCCTATGGCTGCTATATATTTGAATGACTACAACTTTGATAGCTGTATACGTATATTCCACGAGGGCTAGAGGCCTATTTGATACATCATGTTTTGGAAAAATCGGGCTTGCGCTTTTCCATGAACGCCGTGAAGGCTTCCTTGGCGGCGGGCTCCTGCAACAGGCGGGCAAAGCTTGCGCCCTCTTCCGCGATCTGCGCCAGCACCTGGGGCATCAGGCCCTTTTTCATCAGGCGCTTGGTCTCTACCAACGACTCCAGCGGCTTGGCCGCCAGCTTGCGGGCCTGCGCTTGGGCTACGGCGTTGGCCTCGGTGGGCGGCACGATGCGGTTGACCAGGCCCACTTCCAGTGCGGCCTCGGCCATGAAGGGCTCGCCCAGCAGCAGTGCCTCGGCGGCACGGTGGTAGCCCATCATCTGGGGAACCAGCAGACTGCTGGCCGCCTCCGGGCACAGGCCCAGATTAACAAAGGGCATGGAGAAGGCGGCGTTGTCGCCGGCATAGACCAGGTCGCAGTGGAACAGAAGTGTGGTGCCAATGCCCACGGCCGGGCCGCAAACGGCGGCAATGATGGGCTTGGGGTGTTGGGCAATGGCGTGCAGAAAGTCAAACACGGGTGAGGCTTGCAGTGCGGGAGACTCCTGCGAACTCGGCTTGCGCTGCAAAAAGTCGCCAATGTCGTTACCCGCGCTGAACACGGTCATGTCGCCCTGGATCACGGTGACGCGAATCGTGGGGTCCGTCTTGGCCTGCTCCAGGCCGGCGGCCATGGCGGCGTACATGGCCGGGGTGAAAGAGTTTTTCTTGTCCGGGCGGTTGATGGTGAGTGTCAGCACACCGGCGTCAATGTGGGTGAGGATGTCTTGCATGGTGGTATCAGTTTTTATAGTAAACAACCTGGTGGGTGGTGGCCAGCATCACACCGGCTTCATTCCAGAGCTGGGCCGTTTGATCAAAGTAGCCATTGCGAAAAGCCTGCGCGCGGGCCTGGCCCAGTATGTAGCCGTTGCCGCTGGCCTGCAACTGGGCAGTATCGGCATGGAAGTACACGGTCATGGTCACGGTGCCTATAGGCACCAGGGTCGCACGGCGTATGAACACGCGCGGGAAGAATACATCGGATAGCGCAGTGAGCGAGGCAAAGTCCAGCGGGCGCGGCGGGTTGTCACGCATCCACAACTGCGTCAGGCTGTGATCGCCGCTGCCATCCCAGGCCTGGGGTATGGCGCCAGAGATGGGACGCATCTCGTACCGCTTGATCCACTCCATGGGCACAGGCCCCAGGCCGTGTGGCATCTGCTCTGGCGGCGGGCACAGGGGCATGGCCTCCTCATCCACGCCCCAGGTCTCGCGGCGCAGTGCCGTAAATGCGGTGCCGGTAAGAACCGTCTCGCCGCCTTGCAGCACCTCGATGATCCAGTGCTGGGTGGAGCGGTTGGTGCGTGCGGCGCGGGCCTGAATCACAAAAGGACCATGGGCCAGGGCTGCTGCAAAGTTGATGGTGAGTGAAATCGGGTCGCCCAGGCGCTGCGGGTGCAGCAGCACGGCATTCAACATCTGTGCAGCACTGATGCCACCATACGGCCCCACCATATTGGCGTAGGCCGCGCTGGTGTGTCCAGCAAAACTCCCATCACTCTGCAGTTCCAGGGCGATGGCCTGGTCAAATGCATGGCTAGTCAAAATTGCTTCTCCCAATAAAAAGGCCACCCGTAGGTGGCCTTGGTGCGGTTACGCTAGACGCGCTCAAAAATTCCCGCAGCACCTTGACCCGTGCCCACGCACATGGTCACCATGCCGTACTTCAGATTATGGCGATGCAAAGCATGAATCACTGTCGCGGCCCGGATAGCACCGGTGGCGCCCAGCGGGTGGCCCAGGGCGATAGCACCGCCCATGGGGTTGACCTTGGCCGGGTCCAGCCCCAGGGTGTTGACCACCGCCAACGACTGGGCAGCAAACGCCTCGTTCAGCTCAAACCAACCAATATCGCTGTGCTGCAAACCGGCGTAGCGCAGCGCGGCTGGAATCGCCTCGATGGGGCCAATGCCCATGAGTTCGGGTGGCACACCACGCGCAGCGTAGGAAACAAAGCGCGCCAACGGGGTCAGGCCAAACTGCTTGACCGCCTTTTCGCTGGCCAGAATCAGGGCGCCGGCACCGTCGCTGGTTTGCGAACTGTTGCCGGCTGTAACGCTGCCACGCGCCGCAAACACTGGGCGCAACTTGCCCAGTGCTTCCAGCGTGGTGTCGGGGCGCGGGCCTTCGTCCAGGTTCACGGTGCGGGTTGTGGTCGTTACCTCGCCAGTGGCCAGGTCCGGCGTGCGCTCGATGATGTCAATGGGCGTGATCTCATTGGCAAACTCGCCCGCCTGCTGGGCCCGCACGGCGCGCAAATGCGATTCCAGCGCAAAGGCGTCTTGCATCTCGCGCGTGACCTTCCACTGCTGGGCCACTTTTTCGGCGGTAATGCCCATGCCGTAGGCAATGCCGATGTTCTCGTCACGCTCAAAAATGGCGGGGTTGAACGAGGTCTTGTTGCCCCCCATCGGCACCATACTCATGGACTCGGCACCACCGGCGATCATCACGTCGGCCTCGCCCACGCGGATGCGGTCGGCCGCCATTTGAATGGCGGTGATGCCCGACGCACAGAAACGGTTCACGGTAACCCCCGCCACCGGATGGGGAAAAACCAGACCGGTCGCGATGCGGGCCATGTTCATGCCCTGCTCGCCCTCGGGGAAAGAGCAGCCAATGATGGCGTCCTCAATGGCCTTGGGGTCCAGCGTGGGCACCTGCAGCATGGCGCTCTTGATGGCAGCCACCAGCAGTTCATCGGGGCGGGTGTTGCGGAAGTAACCGCGACCGGAACGCCCGATGGGCGTACGGGTGGCCGCAACGATGTAGGCGTCTTGAACCTGTTTCATGGAAAAACTCCTTAGGATTTTTGTAAAGGCCCAGGCTCACGCCGGAGCACTGGCTGGGTTGGGTGCTGTCACCTTTTTTTTGGACGGCACCCAGGCCCAGATAAATTCACACACAATGGGCTCTTCGCCCGAGGCATCGGTTACGGTCACAGGGACCACCACCTCGCCCTTGTCCTGGGACTGCATCAGACGGCGCTGCTGCGCGCTTAAGTGCGCCACGGCCCGCATGTCGCCCTGGGTGCGGCGCTTGAACTGCACCTTGAGCTCCTTGGCCAAAGGCAGGCAGTCGTCGCGCACATTCATGCCGACCACCATGCCGGTGGCGGTCTCGGCCAGCAAGGTCATCGCTGCAGCGTGCACGCCGTGAATGTGGTTTTGCACGCAGCGCTGGTTGGTGATGGCAATCTCCACCTTCTCGGGCGTCATCACGGCATAGTCCAGACGCGCCGTACCGGTAAAAGGCACAGCACGGCGCAGCACCCAATTGCGTACGCGTGGGCGCAGCAGTGCTGGCACTTTGTCCAGCATGGACAAAGTGCGCACCAGGCGGTTGGGATGTTGGGTCATTGGCACTCTATAGAACGGCGTTCGTGGCTGAGGAAGCGCAGCGAGCAGGTCTCAGGCAAGGCGGACGGAGCACAGGAACCGCAACGTACTCCCTGTACGTGAGGATTCCGAGCATCGCCCAACGCGGCATGAGGACTGCGCAGTAGCTTCATCAGTTACGAACCGGCTTGCCGGTGGACATCATGCCCATGATCCGCTCTTGCGTCTTGGGGTGATTGAGCAGGCTGCCGAAGGCCTTGCGCTCCATGGCCATGCAGTATTCCTCGCTGACCAGCGTGCCGGCATCCACCTGGCCACCACAGACCACCTCGGCAATCAGCCTGGCAATATGGAAGTCGTGCGCGCTGATGAAACCACCGTCGCGCATGTTGACCAGTTGCGCCGTGATGGTGGCAATGCCGCTGCGCCCAGCCACCGGGAACAGGCGCTTGTGCGGTGCGCGATAACCACCGGCAAACAGGGCTTTGGCCTCGTTGATGGCGACAAACAGGAGTTCGTCTTTGTGCGGCACCACCACATCGCTGTCCAGCAGGTAGCCCAGCTTGCGGCTTTCCAACGCGCTGGTGCCCACTTTGGCCATGGCGGCGCTGGTGAAACCTTCGGTGAGGAACGGCAGCAAATCCTTGGAGGTGGACAGTGCCATGTTCTCGGCAGCACGGCGGGCGATGTAGGTGAGTCCTCCTGCACCCGGCACCAAGCCCACGCCCACTTCCACCAGGCCGATATAGCTTTCCATGGCTACGACGCGGCGGCTGGAGTACACGGCCAGCTCGCAGCCACCGCCCAGCGCCAGACCGCGCACGGCGGAAATGACCGGCACGTTGGAGTAGCGCAGCGTCAGCATGGCTTGCTGCATTTCTTCCTCAGCACCGCTGACAGCGGCGGCGCCACCGATCATGAAGGCCGGCAACATAGCCTGCAGGTCAGCGCCGGCAGAGAACATGTCGTCTGGCGACCAGATCACCAGGCCTTGGTAGTCCTTCTCGGCCAGTGCCTGGCCTTGCAGCAGACCTTCGACCACACCAGGGCCGATGGCGTGCATCTTGGTCTTGATGCTGGCGATCAATATTGCCCCGTCCAGAGTCCACAGGCGGATGGATTCGTCTTCAAAGACGGTCTTGCCAGCCGTAGCGGCCGACGCGGCATTAGCGCCCAGCACGCTTTCAGGAAAGTGTTGACGGGCATAGACCGGCAGGCGGCGCGGCGCGACAAACTGGCCCGTGGTGGGGTTGAATGAGCCTTCTGGCTGGTGCACACCGCCGCGCTCT
>Ga0073904_10000462_pt1 | contig 28837 bp, 27 predicted proteins | sample KloWWTrecipitate_FD_66668 | JGI IMG/M metagenome (GOLD analysis project Ga0073904, IMG submission 66668) | Active sludge microbial communities from Klosterneuburg, Austria, studying microevolution and ecology of nitrifiers - Klosterneuburg... | ecosystem: Engineered > WWTP > Aerobic digester >... | reverse complement strand
GGAGGCACGCGACCGTTGTCGCGCCGAGGCGCGGGCCGATCGCGGCTGGAATCTCGGGAGTTACCCGACCTGAAGTCCGTCATGGTTCACCTACCTTGCCTGACTGAGCCTGGGGATCGCTAGTGGGTCTTGCCTGTGGATTCACTGTGGACAAGTCCGTGCGGAGTGTGACCACAGCGACAGCACAGCCCCGGCGACGACCGCGAACGGCAACCACCGGGGCTGTGGATAACGCTGTGTCCAACGACTCGCTGCTGGCAGCGGTCGATGATCGATGGGAATCGCCTACTTGGCGACGACCTCGATGGTGATCGGGAACTCCACATCGTGGTGCAACTTCGCGGCAACCTGGTAGGTGCCGGTGGTCTTGATGTGGTCGACGTGCAACTTCTTGCGGTCGAGCACGATGTGCGCCTGCGCCTCGACGGCGGCGGCGACATCGGCACTGGTGACCGAGCCGAACAAGCGGCCCTCTGCACCAGCCTTCACCGGAATCGTGATGGTCTTGGCGACCAGGGCCGAGGCCACGGTCTGTGCGCTCTCACGGTCCTGCGCATCGCGCAGGTCGCGGGCACGGCGCATGGCAACAGCCTGCGCCGCGGCACCATCGGTGGACTTGATGGCATGGCCCTTGGGCAGCAGGAAGTTGCGAGCGTGGCCATCGGCCACCTCCACGATGTCGCCGCGCTTGCCGAGGCCCTTGCGGTCGGAACGAAGGATCAGCTTCATCAGCCCTCCACCTCGTCGGTACCGGTCTCTTCAACCTCGGTGCTCTCGACGGCCGCAGGCGCAGCAGTCTGTGACTCGCGTGACTGATCTTCGTCACGGCCACGACGGTTGTCGCCATCGCGCGGCGGGCGCGAGGTGCGGGTCTGAGCAACGCGCTTGGTGTACGGGATGAGTGCCATCTCACGCGAGTTCTTGATCGCATTGGCGATCTCGCGCTGCTGCTGCACGGTGTTGCCCGTGACCCGACGGTTGCGGATCTTCGACCGGTCGCTCACGAAGCGGGTCAGCAGGTTGACGTCCTTGTAATCGATGTACTCGATCTTGTCGGTCAGCAGGATGCTGGTCTTCTTCTTGAACTTCTTCGGGTTGGCCCCATCTTTGGGCGCCCTCGGCTTGGTCTTCTTACTGGTGTTGTTGTCTTTACCCATTTTGGTTTCAGTGTCTTTCAGTCACATCGCGTACGATGCATGAATCTCGAATATGTCAGAACGTCGTTCTGAACTTGAACGGCTCGATGTCTCTTGAACGGCTCGATGTCTCTAGAACGGCTCGATGTCTCTAGAACGGCTCTTCGTCGCCGTACACGGGGTCGGGAGCGCGGCTGCCACTGCTGGAGCCGCCTCCGCCGGAGTTGGAGCTGCCACCGCTGTTAACGCCACCGTCGCGAGCAACGCGCTCGACTTCGGCGCGGGCCCAACGAAGCGACGGCCCGATCTCGTCGGCGACGATCTCGACCACGTTGCGCTTCTCGCCCTCTTTTGTCTCGTACTCGCGCTGCTCGAGGCGGCCGGTGACCAGGACACGAGTGCCCTTGGTCAATGAGGCCGCTACGTTCTCGCCGAGGGTGTCCCATGCGGTGACGTTGAAGAACGACGTCTTCTCCTGCCATTCGCCGTTCTGCTGGAAACGACGGCCAACGGCGACGCCAAAACTGGCGACACCTTTTCCGCCAGCAGTGAAACGAAGCTCGGGATCGCGGGTGAGATTGCCGACGATGGTGACGGTGCTATCCATGGTGATTGCTCCTTGGAAACGTACGAGACGGAAGGACTAGGCCGCGATCGTCATGCCGCGGCGAGCCGCCTCGGCATCAGGAAGGCGCAGCAACTTGTGACGGACAACATCGTCCGCGATACGGAGCGAGCGCTCGAACTCGTCGAGAGCGCCACCGGGTGCGATGACGTTCATGACGGCGTAGTAGCCGTACTCCTTCTTGTTGATCGGGTAGGCGTACTGACGACGACCCCACCAATCAACCTTGCCGTGAACAGTGCCGCCAGCCTTGGTGATGCCGTCAGTGACGGTCTTCACCCAAGCCTGTGCGGCAACATCGTCGAGATCACCTTCGAGGATGATCATGAATTCGTAAGCACGCATCATGCGTGTAGCAACTCCCTTCGGACCCGGGGGCTTCCCGGGGCCCCGTAGTGGGGCAGGGCCAATATGACCTTGCGAGTGTAGCGGTAGATCGCGGCCACCCGGCCGGGCCAGCGGCGTACATGTGAGGCGGGCGATGAACAGGTCATGGGGGCAGCATGCCAGGAGGGTGTGACGGGGTAGTTCGCGCCTACCGCTAGGTTGCGGGTGTGGACCTACATGAATGGATGATCAGCGACTTTTCATCGATGCGAGCAAAGCTGTTCGACTCCGTGGTGCGCCTCGTACGCGCCGACCGTTGGCACGAGCAGGCCGATGGTGGCGGCACCACGCTCGCTGGCCTGCTGCTCCACGTCGCCCGCCACCAGGACCTGGCCGTCAACGTGGTCATCCGCAACCACGCTCCGATCTTCTTCGAACATCGCGAGACATTGGGCCTGCAGACCGCCGGCGCCGGGGTTGGACTTGCCGAGCAGGAGGACCTGCAGGCGACGGCGCTGGTATCGCCCGAGTCCGTACTGCACTACGCAACTGCCGTGTTCGACGCCACCGCGGCGTGGCTTTCACCGTTGGGCTCGCTCGTACTCGATGTCGAGCCCAACACCGCGTACCGACTCACCGACCGAGCCGGCCTCGACCCCGACGAGTTCCCGTGGCTGTACAACATGTGGGCCGGCAAGCAACTGTGGTGGTTCGTGCAGTGGCCCGTCATCGGTCACGGTCACGGCCACGTCGGTGAAGCCATCGCCCTCCGCAATCGAATGGGCCTCAGCCCGTTCTAGTGACGCCGCAACCAGTCGCCGGACTCGATGCGTGTACGAAGCAGCGCCTGCTCGCCGCACTGATATGCCCACGCGTGCTCGCCCTCGCCGGTGACCACGCTGACCCGCTCGTACAGCCCACGCACCGCACCCTCCACCTCGTCGAGGTGAGCCAGCGCGTCGGTGAGCTGACCATCGTCCAACGGGTACACCCTCCCGTGAATGTGGGCATCGCCCCCGAAGATCGCGGCCGGGTAGTCCAGCCCCGTGTCGTACAGCTCGCCGGCGACGAATGCCTCTCGCCCCTCGCCCACCACGAACGGCGCCAGATGCTGCCAGCGCACTTCCCCCGGTTGCAGGGTGCCGTACACGAACAGCAACGTCATGAAGTGGCTCGTGCCCGCGGTGGGCGACGGGCGCCGACCGGCAGAACTCGCAACAGGTGATGCCAGCGGCACGACACGCACGCCTCCACGACGTACGCCGTCAGCTCGTCGGGTCGTGCGTTGAGTTTCGCCAACTCGGCCGCCGTACTGACGCAGCGACCGTGCGACGGCAACCGCGAACCGAACACGTAGGTGATCAGCCGGAGTTCCTGCTCACGACAGATCGGACAGGCAATCGTGGCCGGGGTACCGACGTTGCGCGCAGCGCGGATCAGTTCGGGGTGGGCGTCACAGACCTGGTCCTGGCGTAGCCGTCCGCGGTGGTACTCGTTGATCAAGTGTCGGCGGGACAGCCGATGGTCGACCACCCCGCCCGCACCGCGCAAGGCTCCTGCGCTGAACGTCTCGGCACTGAACGTCATGACGCACCACGATACCGCTGTGCCGTATCCGCCATCACCCCCACGACACGCGGCACACTGTGGGTATGAGTATTTGGTACGGCGCGAACGTCGCCGACGAATCCGAGCTGCGCCTCTGTGGCGAACTGACCGGCAAGCGTGTGATCGAGTTGGGCGTCACCGGGTCGGGTGGCGCTGTCACCCCGAACTCGGTCACCGCGGCATTGGCCGGCGCCAAGGCGATGGCACTCGATCCCAACCCGCAGGCCATCACCGCCGTGCGCGCAGCAGCCGAGCGCGCGGAGATCACAGTGCAGTGTCATCAAGGTGAGCTGGCCGACCTCGGCTTCGCCACCAGCGCGTCGGTCGACCTCGTCATCGCCGCACACACGCTGGCCGGCGTCGACGACCTTCCACGGCTCCTGCGTCAGGTGCACCGGGTACTCAAGCCCGGCGCGCCGTTCGTGGTCGCCATGCGTCACCCGGTCGCTGCCATGTTCGACGGCCAGGACCAGACCGCGACCGCAGCGTACGGTGCAAACAGCATCACGTTCACCGAGCTGTACATGGCATTCGAACGCAGCAACTTTCGTCTCGACGTCGTGCATGAATTGAACGACCAACGTGTCCGCGAGCCGCTGTGCCCGTCGGTCTTCGTCCTGCGCGCCCGCAAGCAAGGCGACTGAAGACCTCAACGGCACGACGACAACGCCTGCACGACGCCGACGAGTCAGGCCAGTGAATACTCGGCTTCGACCAACTCGGCGGGGCGTGGGCGGCCGAAGAGATAGCCCTGGCCACGATCACAGCCGATCTCGCGTAGGCGGCTCAACTGCAGCGGCGTCTCGACCCCTTCCGCGACCACCGACAGGCCCAGCGAGTGGCCCAGATTGACCACGGCCTCCACGATCGTGGAGTCCTCCAGGTCGATACCCAGGCCGTTGACGAACGTGCGATCCACCTTGATGGCCTCGACGGGGAAACGCTTGAGGTAGGTCAACGACGAGTAGCCGGTACCGAAGTCGTCGACGGCGAGGTGCAGACCAAGACTGCGCAGTTCGCGCAACGCGACGGTTGCTGCCTTCACGTCAGCCATCAACGCGGTCTCGGTGATCTCCAACCACAGCGCTCCCGCCGACACGCCCGCCTCGGAGAGCGCGTCGGCGACGATGTCGACGAGTTGGCTACTCATCAGCTGACGCACGCTGACATTGACCGACACCGACAGGTCGTTGAAGCGTTGCGTGCTGTTGCGCCACAGCCCGAGCTGGGCGAGTGACGACCGCAACACGACCGCGCCGACCTCGCCGATGAGCCCGGTCTCTTCCGCCATCGGCAAGAACTGATCCGGACCCAACAGCCCGCGCTCGGGGTGTCGCCAGCGGGCGAGCACTTCGAAGCCGACGAGATGGCCGTTCCCCAACTGCACGATCGGCTGGTAGTACGGCACGATCTCACCCCGCTCCAAACCACGGCGAAGTTCGTTGGTGGTGCGCAGGGTCAGCACGGTCGCGTCGTGACTGCCCGGCGCGAACACTTCGACGCAGTCACGCCCACGCGCCTTCGCGCGATACATCGCGGCGTCGGCGTCGCGCAGCATCTCGGTGGTTGTCACTCCGTTGCGATCGGACACGGTGATACCGATGCTCGCGGTCACGAACAGTTCGGTGCCATCGATGACCAACGGCTGCGCAATCTCTGCACGCAACTGCTCGGCGATCACGAGTGGGTTGTAACTGCCACTGACGTCGCGCAGCATGATGATGAATTCGTCGCCGCCGAAGCGACCCAACATGTCGCGGTCGCGTACCACCGATCGCAACCGTTCACTCATTGCCTGCAGCAACTGATCACCGGCGTCGTGACCGAGGCTGTCGTTGATGACCTTGAAGTTGTCGATGTCGATGAAGAGCACGGCGATGGAACCTGGCTGAGCCGTCTCGAGGTACGAGCCGAGACGCTCGAGGAAACGAAAGCGGTCGGGGAGCCCCGTCAACCCGTCATGCGTCGCCGCCCACTCCAGACGCTCTGCGTTGTGGCGTTGTTCGGTGACGTCCTCGATGTGCGCGATCGACAATGAGCCGCCCTCACCATCGTCCATGACCGACACCCAAGTGCGCGCCCACACGACACCGCCGTCGCCACGCACGTAGCGCTTCTCCATGCGGTAGTTGTCGCTGTCATCATCCGTTGCCCGACGAAGTTGGGCCGCATTGCGTTGCCAGTCGTCGGGGTGACTGATCTCCTCCACCGTGCGGCCGATCAGCCCCTCGCGTGTGCGCCCCAGCATGGACATCAGTGACTCGTTGACGTCGATCAGGACGCCGTCGGTCGTCGACAATGCCATTCCGGTCGGAGCGCCGTGGAACGCGAGGCGGAAGCGCTCGCGAGCCTTCTCCAATCGGTGCGCCTCCGCCACCCGATCGGTCACATTGCGCAGCGCGATCACCGCGCGATCCGGGTCGCGTAATGGCATGTTGACATTGGCTTCGAGAATGAACGCCGAGCCGTCGGGCCGCACGAACCGCAACGCCGGCTTGGGCATGTCGAGACCCTGTTTCAGCAGCTGCCACAGCTCGACCAGTCGTGCCTCGTCACCCCCGTCGAACAACTCGACAAAGTTGCGGCCGAGCAGGTCGTCGCGACCGCGTCCCGTGAGGGCCACCGAGTTGGCGTTCAGTTCGATGATGCGACCGTCACCGTCCAGGACCACCACCGCATCAGGCAAGTCGTCGAGCAATTGACGAAGGTTCACTTCCACGCTGCGCAGCTCGTCGAGATTGACGTGCATCTGCTCGGCCCAGCTCGCGGACTGGCGGAAGTTGGCGTACTGGGCCGACAGCCAGAGCACACCCAACAGTGCCCCGAGTACTGCCGTGATGCCGTTGGCCCGACCATCGTGGATCAGGTACCGCCACGTCGCCAGCCAGATGCCTGCCGTGACCAGACCGTGCACGAGGAGCAGGCGGGGCAGGGTCGGTCGACGAGCCGTCAGGCGGGCTCCAGCAGGCACCGTCACGGCGGTGACCAAGCACATCACTCCCACGATCCAGGCGATCGACGAAACAGCGGCCGAGGTGCTCGTCACCTGTCGCACGTGTGCGCTGGCGACCGTGTCGCCGACGGCCAGCGCGAGCATCGCCAACATCGTGAGAACACGCGCAGCCGAACGATCGACCAGCAACAGCAACAGCAGGATCGAGACGCACAGCACATCGAGCGCGGGGTAGAGCACGACCAGGACCTGCGTGACGGACGGCAGATCGCCGATGTCGCCGGTACGCGGCGAGATCACCAGCTCCCACAGCAGGAACGTGGTTGCCAATGACATCAGCAACGCGTCCAGGACGTGGACGATGATGGTGGTCGTGTCGGCCACACGCATGTGACGGATCAGGAACGCAACCATGCATCCGGAGAACACCAATGCTCCCGCATCCGCAGGCGACGGCCAACGCCCCTCCAACCAGGGTGAGGTGCTTACGCTGAGCATCAGTTCACTGAACGCGAGGCCACCGAGTGCGAACGTCACCAGCCGCCAATGACCTCGAGTCTCCAACCGAGCGCGGCTCCATGCAACCGCCACCCCGGACGTGGCGAGCACGAGCAGCGTCACATCCATCGTCCGAAGTCGGCCATCAATTCCGTGCGACCCGATCACCAACGCGACCATCCAGATCAGGCCGACCATGGCGGTCATCAGGACTGCGGTACGTCTGCCCCAGTGGGTACTGGGCTGCCATGTCGCACGACGAGCAACGTCGATTCGATCCGAATGCATCAACGCCGACACCCCCTCCGTCCTCCGCTCCGCCATCGGTGGCTGAGGATATCACTCCGCGTGTTTGGTTCGCCACCATTCGTCAAGGCGTTGTCTCGCTCGGTCCTCGCCGAGCAGGCCTTCCTCCAACCGCAGTTCCAGCAAGAACACCAGTGCGGTACCGACGTCGCGCCCGGGCGTCAGGTCGAGTTGCGCCATCACCTGTGCGCCGTTCAGTTCCGGCCGGATTGCAGCCAGTTCCTCGCTGGCCGCCAGTTCGGCGATGCGGACCTCGAGGTCGTCCATCCGTCGCGACAGGATGAGCGCCTTCTTCTCGTTGCGGGTGGTGCAGTCGCAACGGGTGAGCACGTTGAGTTCGTTGAGGTACGGGCCGGCGTCGCGCACGTAGCGGCGCACCGCCGAGTCGGTCCAGCCCATTGCATAGGTGTGAAACCGCAGATGTAGGGCCACCAGTTCAGTGATCGCGTTGACATCGTCATTGCTGTAGCGCAGCGCTTCGAGGCGCTTGCGGGTCATACGAGCGCCCACCGCATCGTGGTGGTGGAAGGTGACGCCCTTACCTTTTTGGTACCCACGTGTGCGCGGCTTACCGACATCGTGAAACAGCGCAGCAAGGCGAGTCCGGCGAAAATCGAACTCCGGACGTCCTGGCGGTTGCTCCGACTGCGGACGAACGTTCTCCATCACCGCCAGCGTGTGAGTGAGCACGTCCTTGTGGCGATGAATCGGGTCCTGCTCCAGGCGCATCATCGGCAGTTCCGGCAAGAACTCGTCCGCCAGGCCGGTGTCGATGGCGAACCACAAGCCGGCGGAAGGGTGCGGCAACGTGAGCAGCTTGTCCAACTCGTCGCGAATTCGTTCCGCCGAGACGATCTCGAGCCGGCCCTTCAACGACTTCACTGCCTCGACGAGTTCGGGAACCGGAGTGGCCTGCAGGCGGGCTATGAAACGCGCGGCACGCAGCATGCGCAGCGGGTCATCACTGAAGCTGATCTCGGGTGCCAGTGGGGTGCGCAAGGTGCGGGTGAGGAGATCGACCGCACCACCGAACGGGTCGACCAGCGTGGGTGAATCGGACGTCAGTTCCAGCGCCATGGCGTTGATCGTGAAGTCGCGACGGGCGAGGTCCGCCTCGATCTCGTCGCTGAACTCGACCTCGGGTTTGCGTGAGTCGTCCTGGTACGCCTCGGCACGATGAGTGGTGATCTCGTAGATGCGGTCGCCATGAGGCCCGGCCCGCTTGGCACCGATCGTTCCGAACCGCTCGCCCTGCGTCCAGATTGCCTCGCCCCACCCGCGCAGCAGGCGTTTGATGTCGTCGGGTCGCGCGTCGGTGGTGGCATCGAAGTCGAACAACTCACCGACACCCACACCAGGCTCGCCGGCCAACAGGTCGCGCACCGTGCCGCCCACCAGGAACAACCGAAAGCCGGCATTTCGGAAACGGTCACTGAGCGGCGCCAGCTCGGCCAGCACCGGTTGGAAGCGCTCAGGAATCACAACAGCCCTTCGCGTTCCCAGTACTCGCGTGCATGGCGCACGGCGCCCACGCCGGGCCCCCCGCTGGTGGCCACCTCGATCGGGGCGCCGGTTTCACCAGCCATCTCGCGCAGCACCGTTGCCGACGAGAAGGTGAGTGCCTCGAGGTCGTACCCGCCCTCCAAGATCACCAGCCGCCGTCCGGGTGGGACCAGCGACAAGACCCGCTTGGTCAGGGGCGCGTAGTCGCCGGCGGCAAGCGCCAGTTCTGTGATGGGGTCGTTGCGGTGCGCGTCGAAACCCGCCGAGACGATGATCCAGGTCGGCGAAAACCGATCCGCAATCGGGGCCACCAGTTCGTCGAACGCGGTCAGGTAGACGTCGCCGGTGGCGCCTGGTGGCAGCGGAATGTTGACCGTCATGCCACGCGCAGCACCCTCGCCGACCTCGGTGTGACGACCGGTTCCGGGGTACAGCGGCCACTGGTGCAAACTCACGAAGAGTACGCGGGGGTCGTGGTAGAAGACGGCCTGCGTACCGTTGCCGTGGTGCGCGTCGTAGTCGAAGATCATCACGCGTTCGCCCTGGTCGGCCAACGCGGACGCGACGACGGCCACGTTGTTGACGAAGCAGAAGCCCATCGACTCGTCTCGAGTGGCATGGTGGCCGGGCGGCCGTACCGCGCAGAATGCGGCGTCGCCGCGGCCCTCCTGCAGCGCTCGCACTGCGGTGAGCCCAGCGCCCGCCGCCAGAGTGGCTGCGGTCCATGAACCCGCGCTGGCGTACGTATCGGCATCCAAGCGGCCACCGCCGGCAGCACAAATGCCCTCGATGCGGTCCAGGTATGCAACGGGGTGTACCCGCTCGAGGTCGATCCGAGTCGCGGCCAGCGGTTCGAGCGGCAGGATCGCGTCGGTCAGACCGGCGAGGCGAACACCGTCGAGCACGGCGTGCAAGCGCTCTGGACGCTCGGGATGGCGAGGCCCAGCAAGGTGCTCGAGGTAGGCAGCATGGGTGGTGAACAAGACGGTCACGAACGCGACGCTATCGGCCGCGCCGCGGCAGCGAAGTTCCCGGCGGTCAACCAGGAGCTACCGTCAAGGCGGTGAGTAGCAGGCATTGGAACAGCACGCCGCGCCATGGCGCCGTCGTTGCACGCAGCCGCACGCCGGCGCCACTCATCCTGCACGGCAACGACGTCTCGTGCCGAGTGCAACACTGGTCGTTCCAACCACAGACTGCTCAGCTGGTGCTCTACCACCAGCAGGGGCTTCCCACCCTTCGTGACCTATCGCACTGGACCGATCGACTGACGGAGCTCGGCTATACCAGGGTGCGCACCACCGCACTCGCCGCCCCCGCAGCGCTGCGCGTCGAGTCTGCTGGTTTCCGGTCCATCCAGGAACTGGTGCTGCTGGAGCACACCGACCCGCGTCACCCGCGGCGCAGTGACACTGTCGCGACCACACCTGTCACGCCGACACAGCGAATGGTTGCTGCTCAACACGCTGCGGCGAGCGACATCGATGTCGCCGCGTTCACCGAGGATTGGAGTTTGGAAACCCAGGCGATCGGCGACGTGTGCGCAGCCACCCCGCGCTTTCGGGCACGCAGTGCCGGCGAACCGATGAGCGCCTACGCGATCACTGGCCGCGACGCCAATCAGGGCTTTCTGCAACGTCTGGCTGTCCAGCCCGAGCACCAACGCGCTGGTCTCGGTCGCGCCCTGGTACTCGATTCACTGCGGTGGCTGGGGCGGTGGCGAGTACAGCGAGTGCTGGTCAACACCCCCGTCGACAACTTCCCCGCACTGGCGCTCTACGAGCGGATGGGTTTTCGCCGGATGAGCGATCGGCTCCGCGTCTACGAACTGGTCGTGCAGTGAGGCGCCGCTCGTGCATCGCGCGCGGTTGGGGTGCAGTCGCCGCGCTGTTGGCATTCGCGGCTGTCATTGGGCTCGTGCCGTGCGGTGTCGCGTCAGCCCTCGCGCCGCGAATGGGGCTCGTGTCGCAGGCCCCCTACGGTGTCGCCGCCGATGGTTCCGTGGAGTTCGTCCTCTCACTGCCAGCGTCGATCGATCTGGCAGCCGTACCGGATGCCACCCTCGTCGTCACCGCCTATCGCGCCGTCGCCACCCGCCTCGCCGTCAGCGAAGTGCGGGCCGGCAACCTGCCCAAGAGTGTCGATTCGGTCGACTTCCCGCTCGCTGCCCTGCCTCGTCCGGCTGCCGATCAGGTCGCTGCAACCGTGACGCTGGAAACCACCACCCGCACGGCGCCCGCACTCCAGCTGGCGCAGCCAGGTCTGTACCCGGTGTCGATCGAGCTTCGCAACGACGGCAGCGTGCTGGCGGAGTTGCTGACCTTCGTTCACCGACTCCCGTCGGCCACCGAACCCGCAGAGGTCCCGCTACCGGTGGCGATGGCGATGACCACCGTCTCACCGGTGGTGTTGGACGACCAGGGCGCCGTCGTCATCGACGATGATGTCATCACTGAGTTGACCCAACTCGCTGATCTGCTGGACAGCTCCGCGATGCCGGTGGCGGTCCGCGTACCACCGGCATTGCTGCTCGCAACGGCCCAGGCCGGTGAGGCGGGCGCCGCCCTCGCACAGCGGCTCGCTGAGGGCTTGGCTCGCAATGAGGTCCTGTCCTCACCGCGCTACCCGCTGGACCCCTCGCTCGCCGCAGCGTCCGGTCAACAGAGCATGTACACGCAATGGCTGCGCGATGGTGAGGACGACCTCACCGCTTTCATGGCCGATCTTCCGACGGACAATGTCGTGTTCGTGGATGGTCCGCTCAGCGCCGACGGCGGCGTGCTCCTGCGCGACCTCGGTGCCCGTCTGATCGTGACGACCCCGCAGATCTTCGATCCGTTGCCGAACTCGACGGGAATCTTCACCGATTCCAGCCAGCTGGTGCAGTTCGAGATCGCCCCCGGGCTGACGCTCGACGCCGCACTCATCGACCGCCAACTCGACGTGGTGCTCGAGCGGCGCACGACGACGCCTGTTCTCACCGGCATTTACACCGTCACCCATTTGCTCGCGTACCGCCAGGAAATTGTCGACGGCACGACCGACCGCAACGGCAACTCCGTTGGCAACCCGAGCCGGCGCGGCGTCACCCTCGCCACCAGCGATCTCTCACTTCCGAACCTCGACGCCTATCGCGCCATCACCTCGCTACTGGACGACACTCCCGGGCTGATACCCACGACGTTGGAATCGCTCGGGGTGCGCACGGATCAACTCGAACTACCAGATCGTGGTGAGGTCATCGTCCGCTTGCCCGACGCCGTAGAGGGCAGTATCGACGCACGACTGAGAACGGTGGCCGACCTCACCGAGGCCATTCAGAACACCGGCAGCATGTTGCTCGACAGCGACCCACGCCTGGCTCAGTGGCGCGCGGTGATCGGACGTCTACCCACCAGCGCCCTCACCGACGACCAGGTCGAGGCGACGGCCAACCAGATCACTGCTGAGCTCGACGCAATTCGTGCCGCGGTCGAAGTGCCCGCCAGTTTTCCGTTCACCCTCACCGGCCGCACCACGACCGTGCCGTTCCGACTTTTCAACCATGGCGACGTCCCGTTGACGGTGCGCGTCCACATGAGTTCATCAAAGCTTCGCTTCCCTGACGGCGACCTGTCGGTTCTGATCCCTCCGCAAGGGTCGACATCGGTCGACATCCGAATCGAAGCACGCACGAACGGCGACTTTCCCGCGACGCTCACCGTGCTCACACCGTCTGGTGACATCCTTGCCATGCCCGTGCAGCTCACCGCCAGCGTCACCGCCCTCAGCGGTCTGGGAAATCTCTTCACCGGCGCATTTCTGCTGGTCGTGCTCACCTGGTGGGTTCGTCACCTGCGCCGGAGGCGTCGCGGCAGAGCCGCAAACATTGCGGCCGAACGCCATCCGGTCCGCCAGGGTGTCGAGCCTGCTGACCTGGTGACGGACGAAGCGGAGATGTCACCCGACGCCGCAACGAGTACTCTTCCGCCCTCGTGAGCACCAACCGCGTCCGTATCGTCACCGACTCCGCGTGCGACCTGCCTCAGCACGTCGCCGATGAGCTCGGGATCGACATCGTCCCTCTGACCATTCGCATCGACGGCGAGGAGTACGTCGACCGAGCCGACCTCACGCCGGCCGAGTTCTGGGCGAAGTGCGCCGCATCAGCCACGCTTCCCGAAACAGCGGCGCCGGCGCCCGGACAGTTCGAGGCGACATACCGCCGCCTGGCGGCAGACGGTGCGACCAGCGTTGTCGCGATCAACCTCAGCGCATCGCTCTCTGCAACCATGCAGTCCGCCGAGCTCGGCGCTCGCGGTGTCGTCGACGTCATCCCTGTCACCGTCGTCGACAGCCAGCAGTGCACGCTCGGCCTCGGTGCCATCGTCCTCGACTGTGCCCGGCTCGCCGCCGGTGGAGCCAGCCACCAGGCAGTCGTCGACCGGGCCCGCGACCTGGCCACTCGCACCAAGGTGTGGGGCGCGCTCGACACGTTGGAGAACCTGAAGAAGGGCGGCCGCATCGGTGGCGCCAAGGCGATGCTCGCGTCGGTGCTCTCGATCAAGCCGATCATCGAAGTGCGCGACGGCAAGGTGGAGGAGGGCGGCAAGCAGCGCACGCGCAGCAAGGCACTCGCCTTCCTCGTCGACCGGCTCGTCCAGGCCGGCCCGGTGGAGAACCTGATGGTGCTCAACGCCGATTGCAGCGACGTCGACGCGTTCGTCGAGCAGTTGCGCCCGCACTATGCGGGCGAGATCGTGGTTGGCGACATCGGCCCGGTCGTGGGAAGTCACACCGGTCGTGGCACCATCGGCATCGCCTACTGCGTCGCCGGGGAACAGTCGTCTGCGAGCGCATTGCCCGGTAACTGACGGCTCACGGCACTATCGTCGACGAGCGGACATGCCTGCCACCTCTTCTGGCGCGAGCCCGCCCTCGCTGCCCCCCGCCATTCTCGTCCAGCGCTATCGGCTGGAGCGCAAGCTCGCGCAAGGAGGCATGGCAGAAGTCTGGCTGGGCACCGACCTCTCACTCACTCGCCAGGTGGCCGTCAAGCTGCTGAAGCCCGCACTCGCAGCCGACCCGGTGGTGGCCGAACGCTTCCGTCGCGAGGCCATCGCTGTCGCGCAACTCAGCCATCCCAACATCGTTGCCGTGTACGACGCGGTCGACGACACAATTGGCGGCGAGAAGCGCCAAGCCGTCGTGATGCAACTGGTCAACGGCAAGAGCCTGCGCCAACTCCTCGACGAACAGAAGCGACTCAGCCCCGACCTGACCATGCACATCGGCGCGTGCATGGCGTCTGCACTCGACTACGCGCACCAGTGCAACCTCGTCCACCGCGACATCAAACCGGGCAACATTCTCATCACGCCTGACGGGCGAGTGTTGCTCACCGACTTCGGAATTGCCAAGGGACTGGGCAGCTCAGAGGAAGATCTCACCAGCCCCAATGTAATGATGGGCACCGCCAAGTACCTCTCGCCGGAGCAGGTCCGCGGTCGCAAACTCGATGGCCGCGCCGACCTGTACTCGCTTGGTCTCGTACTCTACGAATGCCTCGCTGGGCGAGTGCCATTCCTGGGCGAGACCGATGCCGACACCGCGCTCGCCCGCCTCAACAGAGACCCAACCGACCTCACCCGGCTGCGCCCGACGCTGCCGTACGGGTTGGCCCCGCTGATCCACAGGCTGCTGTCACGCAAGCCCGACGACCGCCCCGACACCGGGGCCGACGTGCGCAACGAACTGCAACGTATCGCCGGCCAGCCACGACATGACCTCACCGGCGACGTCACGCGTGATGGCACACGTGGCACTCCACCACGCGGACAGGCACCACGCGGACCGGCACCACGCGGACCCCGCACCGGTCAGACACCGACAACCCGCAACACGGGGTCCACGCCGACGGTGCCCAGCAGTACCAGCCCCAACGCGCGCCGGTCGGCACCGGTGACCAACACACGCAACCCCACACCGGTCAGCGGCTATCAACCGGTGCGTCCCGGCCGCGCCGCTGGGGCGCCGGTGCGCGTCGACAGAACTCCGCCGTCGTCCGCTCGCCCACGCCAGCAGCCCAACCGCAAGTTCGAGCAGAAGAGCACGCCGTCCATGGTCGTGGTCGGTGGGCTTCTCCTGATCGCGTTCATCGTCGGACTCGTGCTGTGGGTCACGATGAGCAACGATGACGCATCCGGGTTCGCGGTTGCCACCACTCTCGCCCCCGTCACCACTGTCGCCGAAGCCGCCCCGCCCGCGGCATCGGCAATCGTCGCCGTGCGCACGTTCGACCCCGAGGGTGACCAGGTGGAGCGCGACGAACTCGTCGGCAACGCCATCGACGGCGACCTCAGCACCGCCTGGACCACCGTGTGCTATTCCTCCAAGTTCCTCGGTGGCAAGCAGGGGGTCGGGCTGGTGGCGGACCTCGGATCGAATGGCACCGGCACCTTCACGATCGCCCTCGGCAGTGCCCCGTACCAGGTCAAGGTATTCGCTGCACCCGACGGAGCGGTACCGACCAGCTTCTCCGGCTGGGGTTCGCCGGTGAAGTCCTTCAACGGCGTCGAGGCCGCCACGCTGTCAATTGACCTCACCACACCGACGCGCTATGTGCTCGTGTCGTTCAACGAGTTGGGTTCCGACCCCGCCTGCACCGCCAACCCATACCGCGGCGTCATCGAGGAACTCACTTTCGCCTGACGCATAGGTTGCTCGGGTTGGCGTGCACCGTCCGTCGCGGGCGTGTGGCACTACGCTGGCCAGATGGCTGTGCCGCTCGACGATGCTGCGCTTGTCCGCGCAGCGCAGAGCGGCGACCGCGGTGCGCTCGACCAACTGTTGCGACGGCACTACGACCGCGTGTTCGGCGTGTGCCGTCGAATCACCGGCAATGATGCCGACGCCGCCGATGCCGCACAGGACGCAATGATCGCGATGGTGCGCAGCCTCACCCGTTTCGACGGTCGTGCGTCGTTCGGCACCTGGGCATACCGAATCGCCACCAACGCCAGCCTGGATGAACTTCGCAGGCGCCGACGACGACCCCTGGTCGCTGGCCGCGACCACCAGGACGACCGGCGCGACCACGACCTGCACGACCACGCCGACCCGACCGCCGGCGATCGCATCGAACAACTCGGCGATCGCGAACAGATCGATGCCGCGCTCGCCGCGCTCCCCGAGGATTTCCGAGTACCGGTGGTCCTGCGCGATGTTGCGGACCTGGACTACGCCGAGATCGCCGCCATCCTCGACGTGCCCGTCGGCACCGTCAAGAGTCGCATCGCTCGCGGTCGCGGAATGCTGGCCACCACAATTTCCCGGGCCGACGGGAACCACCGGCACGCGTCGGAGCGTCCAACAATCGAACCTGATGAGACGCAATGACCGACCACGACCCGAATGACGAACTGAATCCACAGCACGAGCTGGCCAGCGCATACCTCGATGGTGTTGCCAGCCCGGCCGAGCGAGCGCGGGTCGAGGCTTCCGCGGAGCTGATGGCGCTCGTTGCGTCCTTCGCCGTCGTACGTGCACGAATTGCCGACGTCGCACCCGTCGCACCCGACACTCGTGATGCAGCCTTCGCTGCGGCTTTCGCCGAGTTCGATGCACCGGCCCTCGCGCCAGCAGCCGCCGCTGCCGCGGTCATCCCCATGCGCTCCAGTCGGCGCTGGTCGCGCCCTGTGCTGTCGGTCGCCGCGGCGGTGCTGCTGGTCGGCGCCATCGGCGTTGCTGCCAAGGGCGGGTTCTCTGGCGATGACTCGACGTCGAGCGCCGACCTCGAGAAGAGTTCCAAGGTTGCCGCTGCAGACCCTGCCACCGAATCGGCAGCGGACACGATGACCGCGATGTCACCCTCCACCATCGGCTCCATCAACGGCAGTGCCCAAGCGCCCCTCGTCGTCGACAGTCCTGAACAGCTGAAGGCCCTTGCCCTCAACTCGGTCGCTGACTCCGCACCACCCACCGGCGGCTCCCCCGAGACAACTGCCCTCGCTGGCGAGACGACCGCCGACACCCTCGCACCGTTGGATGTCGTCTCCTATGGGCGTGCGGCCTTGGGCTGCCTCACCGCCCAGCAGGAGTTCCTCGCCGACATTCAGTACCAGGGCACGTTCGCCATCGCGGCTCGCGATACGGTCACCGGCATGGTCTCTGCCATCACTGACGAGTGCACCGTGCTCACCGTTGTCGGGCCGTAGTCCGCGGTCGTGCAGATAACACTCCTCGCTGCCACTGCCGTGTTGGCACTTGCCAACTGGTGGTCGCGCGTCATCAACTCCGAACGCATCGAGCGATGGGCGAAGCCGCTCACCACCATGCTGGTCATCGGGCTCGCCCTAGCCAACGAGTCACCCACCGGGCGGGTTGCCACCGCTGTCATTGCACTCATCTTCTGCCTGTGGGGCGACATCGCCCTGATGGCACCGATCGACAACTTCGTGCTCGGTCTGGCGTCGTTCCTCATCGGTCACGTCGTGTTCATCGTCTTGTTCGCGCAGTACGGCATGCCACACGTTGCGTTCGGCGCGGCGGCACTCGCCCTGATGGCAGTGCTCGCCGCCACAGTCGGCCGCCGCATCGTCAACGGTGCGGCAGCGAAGGACCCTGCGCTGCGTATTCCGGTCGTCGCGTATCTCGTGGTGATCTCTGCGATGACCGTGTGCGGATGGGCAACGGGTCGTGGCTGGGTGGTTGCCGGCGCCACCCTGTTCGTCATCAGCGACTCGCTGTTGGGCTGGCGTGCGTTCGTGCGTGAACGCTCATGGATGAGCGTGGCAGTGATGGTCACGTATCACGGCGCGATCGTCTCGCTGGCGCTCAGCCTCTGGTAACACGGCGGGTAGGCTCCAGCCCATGCCGGGCAACCCCTTCACCGATCCCAACTGGGCCCCCGACCTCGCCGACACTGTCGAGCGCGTGGTCGGCAAGGTTCGCGCCGTAGCCACCGACAACGCCATCAAGGCATCGCGTGGTGTCGTCTTCGGGGTGCTCGCGCTCATCGCCGCACTCGTCGCGATTCCGCTCGTCATCATCTTGCTGCTCGGTGTGTTGCGCGAGGGCCTCGGCTTCTTCGTCAGCCATGGTCGTGCGGTCTGGATCTCGTACATGGCGCTCGGTGCCATCTTGATGATCGTCGGCTTCTTCGCGCTCCGCGCCCGCTACGCCAAAGAGCCCGCATGAGCCATCACCCAGTACTCATCATCGGTTCCGGCCCCGCCGGGCTCACCGCCGCCATCTATTCCGCGCGCGCCAACCTGGCGCCACTGGTCATCGAAGGCGAGCCCAGCAGCACCAGCGACCAGCCCGGTGGCCAGCTCATGCTCACCACCGAAGTCGAGAACTTTCCCGGCTTCCCCGAGGGCATCATGGGTCCAGATCTGATGATGCGCATGCGTGAGCAGGCCGCTCGCTTCGGTGCCCAGTTCCTCACCGAGAAGGTCACCGCCGTCGACTTCACCGAGCGCCCGTTCAAGGTGTGGGTGCGCGACACGATGTTCACAGCCGACTCGATCATCGTCTCCACGGGCGCGCAGAGCTTGATGCTGGGCCTCGAGGCGGAATCACGCCTGCTCGGCCACGGCCTGTCCACGTGTGCAACGTGCGACGGTTTCTTCTTCCGCGGCCAGGAGATCGCCGTTGTCGGTGGCGGTGACAGTGCGGTGGAGGAAGCCAGCTTCCTCACCAAATTCGCCTCCAAGGTCATCCTCATCGTGCGCCGCGACGAGCTGCGCGCCAGCAAGATCATGCAGGACCGTGCGTTCAACAACCCCAAGATCGAGCTGCGCTGGAACACGGTGGTCGACGAGCTGGTCGGCGAGCACAAGCTGGAAGGCGCCGTCGTTCGCAACGTCATCACCGGCGAGGTCACCACGCTGGCGGTCACCGGCCTGTTCGTCGCCATTGGCCACCGACCCAACACCGACCTGTTCAAGGGAGTGCTGGCGATGGAGGACAACGGCTACCTCATCACCAAAGCCGGCTCCTCGTACACCGACGTCGAGGGTGTCTTCGCCTGCGGCGATGTGCAGGACCACACCTATCGTCAGGCCATCACCGCAGCCGGGTCGGGCTGCACAGCGGCAATCGACACCGAGCGCTGGCTGGAAGCCGTCGGTCACTCGTCACACTCCTGACGGTTGCGCAACGAGTCGCCGTGCGGGCATGTGCCAGCGCGGTAGAATCACACTCCCCACCGAAAGGACCAGTCATGGCCGATGGCATCGTCACCCTCACCACTTCTACGTTCGACGAGACGGTTGCTTCCAGCGAAGTGCCGATTCTTGTCGACTTCTGGGCCGAGTGGTGTGGACCGTGCAAGATGATCGCACCCATCCTCAGCGAGATCGCCGCAGAGACACCTGGCCTGAAGATCGCCAAGCTCAACGTCGACGAGAACCCCGACATCGCCATGCGCTTCAACGTGATGAGCATCCCCACGCTGTTGGTCTTCAATCAGGGTGAAGTGCAAAAGCGCCTCGTCGGGGCCAAGGGCAAGGGTCAACTCCTTCAGGAGCTGAGCGAATTTCTACCTACTTCCCGCTGACCCCCGGTCACAGCGGCGATGCAATTCGCGACCTTCAACGGCGCCTGGCCGCCGCAGGTTTCGCACCCGCCGCAGGTACCGAGACCGGCGTCTTTTGTGCTGCCACGGAAGAGGCAACGCGAGCGTTTCAGCAGGCGCGCGGCCTGCATGCCAACGGCATCTGCGACGAGCACACATGGACAGCATTGGTCGAAGCCTCGTGGAAGCCCGGCGACCGACAGTTGCTCCTCACCTCCCCCCATCTGCGCGGCGACGATGTCGCCGAATTGCAGAGCCGTTTGGCGCGCCTTGGGTTCGACTGTGGCCGCATCGACGGGACATTCGGACCGCGCACGTCACGGGCACTCGCCGACTTCCAGTCCAACTGTGGCACCGTACCCGACGGCATCTGTGGGCCTGACACGCTGCGCATCATCGTGCGCGTCATCGGCCAGACCGGTAGCGGCCCCGGGGTGGGTGCCGTACGTGATCGCGAGAACCTGCGCGCCGGCTTTGAATCGATGGCCAACTGCCGGGTCGTGATCGGCCAGTTCGGTGGGCTCAGCGGCCTGACACGCACACTGGCACGCGAGTTGCGTCAGCGCGGCGCCACGGTGATGCCACTCGACGAACCCGATGCCGTTGCGCAGGCGGTGGCAGCCAATCACTTTGGCGCCGATGTCTACGTCGGCTTCCAGGGCCATACGGCGACCACCTCCGTTGCGCACTACTACCAGGTTCCAGGCTTCGAATCGGCTGGGGGTCGTTCGCTGGCTGAACTGATCGCGCTGGAGATCGACATCGTTCCCGGTGTGGCCACGACCGTCGGCGGTATGCGACTGCCGGTGCTGCGTGAGACCCGGATGCCAGCAGTGTTGATGACGCTCGGGCCGATACGAACGGTGACCGACGCTTCCCCCCGGCTGGCGGTCAGCGTGCTGCGAGCCCTCGACCTCTGGATCTTACGCACAGCCTAAGGGTTTATCCACAGGTTTATCCACGCATGTGCGTAACCCTCATGCGCAGGTTTTGCCCGGTAACTTCTACGCAAAGTAGGAATTGGGGTGTTATTGGCCACTCGGAGTAGTCATTTGGTGGTAAATACGCTCCAGGTCTTCAAGGTCAGCGAATTCGATGATGACCTTTCCTTTGCCCGTCCCCATCGTGACGTTCACCCGTGTGGACAAGTACTCCGCCAACAGCTCTTCCAGCTCGAGCAGGCCAGGGGGTCGCAGACGTGTCGCAGGGGTCAGGCCCGCGCCGTCGTGCACCTTGCCCGGCGTGGCAGGCTCAGTGATGGCTGGCTCACCAGAAGCACCGCGATGACGAACGGCGTCCTCGAGCATGCGGACCGACCAACCCTCGGTGGCTGCTCGCCGCGCGAGTTGCTCCTGAAACGCCCGATCAGGGCTTCCCAACAATGCCTTCGCATGGCCGGCAGACAGTCTGGCGTCAGCAAGCAGTGCCTGGATGGCAGCGGGAAGCGAGAGAAGACGGAGTGTGTTCGTGACCGCAGATCGGCTCTTTCCGACGCGCGAGGCCACCTGTTCGTGGGTCAACGAGAAGTCCTCGACCAACTGCTGGTAGGCGGAGGCCTCTTCCAGCGCGGTGAGGTCCTGGCGATGAAGGTTCTCCACCAGCGCTCGTTCGACCGACCCGAGGTCGTCGGTCATCCGTATGATCGCGGGAATTACGGCCAGACCTGCACGGCGGGCGGCCCGCCAGCGGCGCTCACCCGCAATCAGTTCATACGTACCCTCCTGCTCACCGGGCCGAACCAGAACCGGTTGCAGGACGCCGATCTCACGAACCGATGCAGCGAGCTCCGTCAGTGACTCCTCATCGAAGTGCACGCGTGGCTGATGAGGGTTGGGAACGATGCTGGCAATCGGCAAGTCGTCCAGGCGCGGTTGGTCACCTGCCTCCACCGATGTCGCGTCGGCGGGAATGAGTGCGCCGAGTCCTTTACCGAGTCCGCTGAGACGGGCCACCGCTGACCTCCTTGGCGACACCGCGGTATGCCGTAGCCCCGCGTGAGGTTGAGTCGAACTGAATGATTGGCTGGCCGAACGAGGGGGCCTCCGAAAGTCGGACCGTACGGGGTACCACCGTTCGACAGACCTTGTCACCGAAGTGCTCACGAACTTCCTTGACCACTTGCTCGGCCAACTTCGTGCGTGCGTCGTACATCACGCACACGATGGTGCTGACTTCCAACTGAGGGTTGAGGTTCCGCTTCACCAGGTCGACGTTGCGCAGCAGTTGGCCCAGACCCTCCAACGCGTAGTACTCGCACTGGATCGGCACCAAGACTTCCGAGGCGGCGTTGAGACCGTTGACCGTCAAGAGACCCAGCGATGGGGGACAGTCGATGAGCACATAGTCGTAGTCATCGAGCACATCAGCGATCGCCTTGCGAAGGCGATTCTCGCGGCTGAACGCAGGAACGAGTTCAATCTCCGCGCCAGCGAGATCAAGGCTGGCCGGGGCAACGAACAGGCCCTTCACCGACGATGGTTCCACGCAGTTCTCCAGCGGCACCTCGTGCATGATCACGTGGTACATCGACGTCTCGAGACCACGATTATCGATACCAAGGCCAGTCGACGCGTTCCCCTGCGGATCCAGGTCGACGATGAGGGTGCGGTAGCCGAGCTCAGCCAGACAGGCACCAAGATTGACGGTGGTCGTCGTCTTTCCCACACCACCCTTCTGGTTGGCAATGGCGATCACACGGGGAAGGGGACGGCTCGCACTTGCGGCTGGCGTCAGCACAGAACAACTCCTGCAGGCTCAAGCCCAATGAGCCGCATGTCGGCGGGGGCGATGCCGAAGGATAGCGGACAATGCCTGCTACCTGGTGTATCGCCCCATGACACTGGACACCTTGTTCCACGTGGAACAACTTCTGCCTGATGTGCGGGGGAGCGCATGAGTGTTCCACGTGGAACACTCATGGGCGATCTACCCTCGCAAAAAGACGCGTACGCCCTGCTCACGGCCCTGGTCGAGAAGGTTCGAGGCGGCCAGCAGTTCCGTCGGCCAGCGCTCGTCGTCGTCGGTCGGGGGTTCACTTACGACCAACCGTCCACCACTACGCAGCAAAAGACTCGCCCAGCGCGCCGTGATCGAAGGTGCGGCAAAGCTGCGGGCGGTGACCGCGTCGAAGCTGCGGGGGCTCGCGTCGCCGACCGATCGCACATCTCCAGCAACCACCGTCACGCGGCCACCCAGATCGAGTGATCGAACAGCACGGGACAACAGGTCGGCTCGTGAAAGCCGGCGCTCCACCAGCGTCACGTGAATATCTGGGCGTCGAACAGCGATCACCAAGCCGGGGAGTCCTCCACCAGAGCCGAGATCTACCAGCGTGCTCACCCCCACGGGGAGCGCCGCCACAAACTGTTCCGCGTGAACAATTGCTTGTTCGAGTGACGCTTCTCCGATCGCACCGCGCGCTTGAATAGCGCGCAGTGCGGTGAGGAGTAGTGAATCGTCAGGCATTCGCCGGGGCAATGATGACCCGACGGTTCGGGTCGTCGCCCTCGGAGCGAGTGGCGATGCCCTCGACTCCGGACAAGGTGTCGTGAATGATCTTGCGATCGGCCGACGACATCGGCTCCAGTACGCGAGCAACACCAGAGGTCGTGACCTCGCTAGCCATTTGCGTGGCGAAGGCACCGAGCGCAACCCGGCGACGCTCACGGTAGCCACCAACGTCGACACGCAACCGGGTCTCATGGTCACCGAGACGGCGCTGTGCAGCGACGCGGGCCAGATCCTGTACGGCCTGCAGGGTGGTGCCACGGGGGCCGACGAGAAGCCCCAACTCCTGGCCATGCACGCGAACCTCCAGGTCATCGCCGTCTTGCACCAGCTCAGCAGTACCGGTGAGGCCGAAGGCCGACACCAGTTCCGTCATAAATCGAACGGCTTCTTCGCCTACCTGCTGTGCGTCCACGAGCTGCTCCTTGGTGTCTCCGTCGGTCGACGGTGTGTCGGTTTTGGTCGTACGGCTCTCGCGACGACCGCTCTCGTCAGTGGTGGCACGGGTGCGGGTCTGCTTGGTTGGCGCTGATTTGGCAGCAACAGGTGGCGTGCTGGCCTTGGCCGTTGCGGCGCGAGGCGCCCGCGGAGCGCGTGCGACCGGTTCGCCCTCGACAGCGGGGGAAGCACTCGCCTTGTCTGACTTCTCCGAACGCTTACGGTCGCGTCGATCCACCTTCTGGCGTGCTTGCGTCGGGCGAACCCGGGCGCGGACCCGTGCTTCGCCGCGAACACGACCGAAAAGACCCTGCTTGGGCTCTTCGAGTACTTCGAAATCAGCGTCCTCTTCGTGGACGCCCAACTGATCGAGCGCCTTTTCCTTCGCTTCGGCAACTGTCTTACCGATTGTTTCGACCCATTCCATACTGTCTGACCTGCTACTTCTTCTTGGGGGAAGGGCCGGACCCGTCAGGGCGCGCGGCCTTCCCGGTGGAGGCTGGGCGAGATGCCGGACGCCCTGAACTTGGGGTTGGCTTGTTCTTCGGTGGCGTCACACGCTTGCTGGTCGTGGGCGTCGGCGATGCGCTCGAGGCCTTCGGTGGTTGTTTCGCGGCAGCGAGTTCACGCTTGGCATTGGCGAACATACCCCCACCGCCACCGTCCTTCTTCGCAATTTCACGTGCGTGCTCACCGGCACGTTGTGCCTGGCGACCGAGCGACTCGTGACCGTGATAGAACCGGCGAGTGATGTAGACGTTGAGCCCGATACGGAAGATCGCTTGCGCCATGTAGTAGATCACCAGGCCGGTGAGGTAGAAGCCCATGAACACGGCGAACACCACCGGCAGGTACTGCATCAACTTCTGCTGCATCGGCGACACCGACGGCGACACCGCCGCGCGAGAGGCAACCATCTTTTGCTGGACGAAGTACAACGCCCCCAGCACCAGGACCAAGAGCGCGTACTTGATCCCCTCACCGAAGCCCGAGTTGACGATGACGTTGTAGGGACGACGCGACAAGTCGAGCCCCCACGACAGCATCTGGGTCTTGTTCTCCAGCGACGTGTACAGCTTCGTGGTGTGATCGAGATACAACGGCTCGAAGGTTCCCTTGGGCCCCTTGTTGCTGAGGCCATGCAGGATTCGGAACATGATGATGAACACCGGCATCTGCAGCACCAGCGGCAGACACGAGGCCAGAGGGTTGACCTTGTGCTCCTGATAGAGCTTCATCATCTCTTCGTTGAGCTTTTGACGGTCGTTACGGTGCTCTGCCTGCAGCTTCTTCATCTGCGGCTGCAGCTTCTGCATCTCCAGCATGCCCTTGGTGCTCTTCAGAACCAGAGGAGCCGTGATCAGCATCACGAGCAACGCCACGATCGAGATGGCCAGGACGTAGTTGTTCGTGAAGCTGTAGAACCACGCGAGCAGCTTGGCCGGCTGCTCGAAGAACTGAATGGCGATCATGCGAAGAGACCCTTTTCCTGTCGTGAGGAAACCTGTGAGGAAACTGGAGTTGAGGAGTGTGCGGATGTGACGGTGTGTTCAGCCGGCGGCACTGGGTCCCAGCCCGACGGCCCGAACGGCCGACAGCGAACAAGACGACGAAGGGTCAACCACAACCCTCGAACGCTGCCGTGAACCTCGAGGGCTTCGACGGCATAGCTGCTACATGAGGGACTGAACCGGCATGGTGAGGGCCGACCTTCCATCGCCTTCTGATAGGCGATGACCAGGCGAATCAACCGCGAACGCGGCGGAGAATCTGCTCCAGATCGAACTGCAGTTCGACGAACGACCGTCCGGCGGCAGCGGGCTGCACACCGAACAGGTACATCCCCGCTGGTAGGCCAGCTTCTCGAGAGGCCTGCTGCAACATGGCCCGCAGTTGCCGGCGAACACGGTTGCGTACGACGGCGGGACCGAGCGCGCGACCCAGGGCGTACGCCACACGCGGCGGTGTGACGGTGCCTGGAGGATCGAGAACGTAGGTGCACCACAGCACTCCGGCCCGAGTACGCCGCCCTTGGGAGGCGATGCGCGTGAACGCGCTGCGCTCTCGGATGCGCCAGATCAAGCCGAAAGCTTGTGGCGGCCCTTGGCACGGCGCGACTTCAAGATGTCGCGGCCTGCCCGGGTGCTCATACGGTGGCGGAAGCCGTGCTTCTTGGCACGACGACGATTATTGGGTTGGAATGTGCGCTTCACGCAGCTCTCCTCGAGCCACCCTACGGTGGCGGTCTGCAGGTCGAAAGTTGCCTTGGCGCGCCGCACTACACCAGCCACGCCAATGGCCAAGTGACAAGACTAGGGGTGCGCACGGCGTCGCGGCAACCGAACGCGCAGGAAGAACTCGGCGGTCCGGGGGTGGGCGCGCGCCTGCTAGCGTGCTCAACTCTGTTCTTTAACTTGTCCACATAGTGTGGACAAGTATGTGGACAGTGCTCGATCGATGTGAAGGAGGTGCTGGTGAGCGACCATGAACAGCTGTGGACAGCCGTAGCGCAACTGCTTCGCGCGCAGGTGTCGGAGGCCGTGTGGTTCTCCACCTTCCAAGATGTCGTTGCCCTGGACAGTGACGCATCCATGCTGCGCGTCAGTGCCCCGAACGCACACTCACGCGACCGCATTCTGTCGCGCTACCTGCCGCTGGTCAGGGATGCTCTCGAGGAAATCGGTTCCAGCAACCTGCAGTTCGTGATCGAGGTGCAGCTTGTCGATAGTGAGCCGCAACCCGAATGGGTACCGGAACCCAACAGCCGCGACGGGGCGGGGCACAGCTCGCCGGGTGGGCACAGTGACCTGCCCGCAGGCAGGAGCAACAGCAGCACCATCAACCTGGCTGACACCGGCGGGATGAACCCCCGCTACACGTTCGAGACATTCGTCAAGGGTGCCAGTAACCAGTTCGCCCTGGCCGCTGCACTGCGGGTCGCAGAGACGCCCGGCCGTAGCTACAACCCGCTGTTCATCTACGGCTCGGCTGGCTTGGGCAAGACTCACCTGCTGCATGCCATCGGCCACTACGTGCACAACCACTATCAGCACGACGTCGTGCGGTACGTCAGCACGGAAACCTTCCTCAACGAGTACGTCGACGCGATCCGCACCAACACGACGGCCAACTTCAAGCGGCGCTACCGCGACATCGACGTGCTGCTGATCGACGACATCCAGTTCATGGAAGGCAAGGAGGGGCTCCAGGAGGAGTTCTTCCACACGTTCAACTCGTTGCACGGCGCGAACAAACAGATCGTCATCTCCAGCGACCGCATGCCCGACGCCATCCCCACACTGGAGGAACGTCTGCGCGGTCGCTTCAAGTGGGGTCTCATCACCGACATTCAGCCGCCCGACCTCGAGACCCGCCTGGCCATTCTCCGCAACAAGGCTGAGCGCGATCACAGCCCGGTGCCGGCCGAAACGTTGGAGTTCATCGCCTCTCGCATCACCACCAACATTCGTGAGCTCGAGGGTGCACTCATCCGAGTCACGGCCTACGCCAGCCTCAACGCGGTGCCGATCAGCACACACATGGCAGAGGGCCTGCTCAGCGACCTGATGTCGGGCTCGTACCAGAAGCCGCGTACCGACGAAGAGCTCCTCAACGAAATCGCTGTCATCTTGGGCTACAGCGTGGAATCCCTGCGCGGCAAGAGCCGCCAACGTCCGCTGGTCACTGCTCGCCAGACAGCGATGTACGTCTTTCGTGAGCTGACCGATCTCAGCTACCCCGCCATCGCCCGCTTGTTCGGTGGCCGCGATCACACCACGGTCATTCACGCTGTCGACAAGATCCAGCGACTGATGAAGGAACGAAAGCAAATCTACGACCAGGTCACCGACCTCATTCAGCGACTGAAGAAGGCCTGATGTTGCTCGCTGAGTGCCCGCGCAGCCCTGTGGGCGACCTGTGGGCGACCACTCGCGTTTCCGGGGACAACGCGAAGTTGTCCACCGAACTACAACCGAGTGGTTTTTCCGCTGTGGGCGCGTGGGGAAACCGCTGTGCATACAGTTCTGGCACCTACGCTGGGCAAACACGGGGTTGTGCACAATCCACAGCCCTTATTACCTCTATTACCTTTGTACATCACCCTCTGACGCGAAAGGGAACGCTGTGAAGTTCCGTTGTGAACGTGAAGCGCTGGCCGAAGCGCTGGCCACCGCCGGCCGTGCCGCCACTGGCCGAACCGGTGCCCTACCAGTCCTTTCCGGGTTGCGTCTAGAACTCAGTGGGAATCGGTTGTCAGTCACCGGTACCGACCTCGACTTGACGATCCAGTTGTCCATCGAGGTCGGCGGCGATGGCGACGGTGGCATCGTGTTGCCGGCGCGCCTCGCCGCCGACATCGTGCGCTCGCTCGGTCAGGGCAAGGTCGACGTGGTGGCCGAGGGCGACGACGTGACTATCAGCAATGGCCGTTCGAACTTCACCGTCCGTCCACTCAGCTTCGACGACTATCCGAAGTTGGCCTCGCCGGTCAACACCTCGGTCACGTTGCCGGCAGCAGCCTTCGGTGATGCGCTGCGCCAGGTCGTGCGTGCAGCGAGCACCGATGAAGCCCGCCCGATTCTCACCGGCGTGATGATGACCGCCGAGGGCGATGGGCTACGTATGGTTGCCACCGACTCGTACCGGCTCGCGGTTCGCGATCTCGTCGGCCAGCAAGTGTTGGCCGCCGACCAGAAGGTGCTCATCCCCGGTCGTGCGCTCACCGAACTGCAGCGTCTGGTGGGCGGTGGCGACGAAGTCACGATGCGCCTGGGCGATCGCGACGCCACGTTCGAGGTCGGGACCACTCGCCTCACGACGCGTCTCATCGAGGGCGAGTTTCCCAACTATCGCCAGCTGATCCCGCCGTCGCACCCCAACACGCTCACCGTCGAGCGCGAGCCGCTACTCGAGGCCATTCGGCGGGTGAAGATCCTCGCCAAGGACGCCACTCCGGTGCGCTTGCAGATGGGCGGCGACACCCTGCGGCTGACGGCCATCACGCAAGATGTCGGTAATGCCAGCGAGGAACTGGATTGTGTGTACGTGGGTAGCGAGCTGACCGTGGCGTTCAACCCGGACTATTTCGCGGCCGGCGTCGAGGCCTGCATCGGCGATTCGATCACACTGTCCACGCTCGACGGTCTCAAGCCGGCGGTCGTGCGCGGCGTCGGCATCGACGACTACCTGTACCTGCTGATGCCGGTGCGGGTGCCCTAAACAGAGGTCGATTCTCGCTCGATGATCGTCACGCGGCTGGAGCTCGTCGACTTTCGCAACTACACACACGCGTCATTCGAGTTCGACCACGGCATCACGGCTGTCGTCGGGCTCAACGGCCAGGGCAAGACGAACCTGGCCGAGGCACTGGCGTATCT